>R18__coassemble_1230_pt1 | contig 54870 bp, 45 predicted proteins | sample R18__metabat2_low_PE_037 | metagenome-assembled genome bin R18
CGCGGAGCTGTGTATACCCGACCGATTCCCGCCCGCGGGGGGGGGAGAAGGCGGCAAGCCGGAATCTATCACTATATTCACCACGAGGGCGGACACCATGTTCGGCGTAACATTCATGGTGCTGGCGCCGGAAAGCCCGTACACCCAAATGCTCACCGCCCCGGAAAGGCGCGATGAGGTGGAGCAATATGTGGCCTACGTGAAAAAGCGCACAGAGCGCGACCGCATAAGCGACCGCAAGGTTACCGGGGTGTTCTCCGGGTCGTATGCCGTGAACCCCCTCACCGGGGAGGAGATACCCGTATGGATAAGCGAGTATGTGCTGGCGGGGTACGGCACCGGGGCCATTATGGCCGTGCCGGCGCACGACTCTCGCGACTACGCTTTCGCCAAGCACTTCGACCTGCCGGTGGTGCCGCTCATAGAGGGCTGCGACGTAAGCAGCGAGAGCTACGACGCCAAGGAAGGCACGGTGTGCAACTCACCGGCCAACCCCGTGCCGGGCGGCCTGTCGCTCAATGGCCTGCAAGTGAAAGAGGCCATAGCCCGTGCCAAGGAGTACGTGGAGGAGACGGGGATCGGCCGAGTCAAGGTGAACTACCGCCTGCGTGACGCCATCTTCTCGCGGCAGCGCTACTGGGGCGAGCCGTTCCCGGTGTATTACAAGGACGGAATGCCCTGCTGCGTGCCTGAGGATTGCCTGCCGGTGGAACTGCCGGAGATAGACCGCTACGAACCGTCCGATACGGGCGAGCCGCCGCTGGGCCGAGCCAAGGTTTGGGCGTGGAGCGAAAAGGAACGCAAGGTGGTGGACAAGGCTCTCGTGGACGGCAAGGAGGTCTTCCCCATGGAGCTGTGCACCATGCCTGGCTTCGCCGGCAGTTCGGCATATTACCTGCGCTATATGGACCCGCACAACACCGGGGAACTCCTTTCAAAGGAAGCCGGGGAATATTGGCGGGACGTGGACTTGTACGTGGGTGGGACCGAACACGCCACCGGGCACCTCATATATTCCCGCTTCTGGAACAAGTTCCTCTACGACATAGGGGTGTCGCACACCGGTGAGCCGTTCAGGAAACTTGTAAACCAGGGCATGATACAAGGCCGGTCAAACTTCGTGTACCGGGCCAACAAGGACAAGGACGGAAAGCCTTTCGCCCGCCCCACGTTCGTGTCGCTCGGGCTGAAAGGGGAATACACGGACGTTACGCCGATACACGTGGATGTGAACATCGTATCGGCGGACATCCTCGACACGGACGCTTTCAGGGCGTGGCGGCCGGAATACGCCGAGGCCGACTTCATAACGGAAGACGGCAGGTACGTCTGCGGCTGGGCGGTGGAAAAGATGTCAAAGTCCATGTTCAATGTGGTAAACCCTGACATGATAGTGGACCGCTACGGGGCTGACACCCTGCGGCTTTACGAGATGTTCCTCGGGCCCGTGGAGCAGAGCAAGCCGTGGGACACCAACGGCATAGACGGCTGCCACCGCTTCCTGCGCAAGTTTTGGGGGCTGTTCTACGGGGCAAAGGGAGGCGGTTTCCTGCCCGTGGACGAGGAGCCGTCGGCCGATGCGCTGCGTTCCATACACAAGCTGGCGAAGAAGGTTACGCAAGACATAGAGAACTTCTCTTACAACACGGCCGTGGCGGCCTTCATGATATGCGTGGGAGAGCTGGCGGCACAGAAGTGCCGTAGCGTGGAAGTGCTTGGGATGCTCGTGCGGTTGGCCGCTCCATTCGCCCCGCACATGGCGGAGGAGCTGTGGGCGGCCATAGGCGGAAAGGGCAGCGTGTGCGATTCCGGGTGGCCCGAATGCGACGAAAGGCATCTCGTGGAGTCGGAGGTTCAGCTCACGGTGTCGTTCAACGGCAAGGCACGCTTCCAAAAGACATTCCCCGCAGATGCCAAGCCGGCGGAGATAGAGGAGCAGACCATGGCCGACGAACGCACGGCCAAGTACACAGCCGGCGGAAAGGTGGCCAAGGTGATAGTGGTGCCCGGCAAGATAGTAAACATAGTGGTGAAATGAACGCGGTGAAATCGTTTATGCGCTCGGAAGGGCGCGACTACGCCTTCATAACGCTGGGGTTGCTGGTGTACACCTTCGGGTGGACGCTATTCCTGCTTCCATACGAAATCGTAACCGGCGGAGTAACCGGCTTCTCGGCCATAATATACTATGCCACGGGCTTCAAGATAGAGAACTCCTACCTCATAATAAACGTGGCGCTGCTCGCCGTGGCGCTCAAAGTGCTCGGGGTGAAGTTCATGATGAAGACCATCTATGCCATATCGGCCTTGTACCTGATGCTGAAAGTGGCTCAGATGATAATGCCCTGCGACGATGCCGGCAACTACGTAAAGGTGCTGGGCGAGGGGCAGAACTTCATGTCGCTCGTCATAGGGTGCAGCTTCACGGGGCTGTCATTGGCCATAGTGTTCTCCAACAACGGCAGCACCGGCGGCACGGACATTGTGGCGGCCGTGGTCAACAAGTATTACTCGCTGTCGCTCGGGCAGGTGCTCATCATTGTCGACTTCCTGATAATAGGCAGCTGCTTCTTCTTCCCCCAGTTCGGCACCATGATGGAGAAGTCGCACAAGGTGGTCTTCGGCCTATGCTCCATGATCATAGAGAACGTGATGCTCGACTACATCATGAACCGCAACCGTGAGTCTGTGCAGTTCCTCGTCTTCTCGCGCAAATACGAGGAGATAGCCCACCTCGTGGCCACAGAGATGGACCATGGCGTAACGGTGCTTGACGGCCACGGCTGGTACACCGGGGACGAGGTCAAGGTGCTCTGTATCCTGGCACGCAGGAACGAGAGCCAGCAGATACTGCGCATAATAAAGCACACAGACCCCAAAGCCTTTGTGAGCCAAAGCTCGGTGTCGGGCGTGTACGGCGAAGGCTTTGACCAGATAAAGGTGAGGGGGAAAGGAAAAGGGGTGAAGAATAAACAGAAAGGGGAAAAGGAATGAATGCGAAGAGTATGGTTTTCGCCACCAACAACGCCCACAAGCTGCAAGAGGTAAGGCAGATCGTGGGCGGGACGGTAGGGATAGTGTCGCTTGACGAAGCTGGCTGCACGGGGGACATCCCCGAGACGGGGGACACCTTGGAAGAAAACGCCCTGCAAAAGGCGAGGTCGGTATACGCAAAATGCGGCTGCGACTGCTTCGCAGACGATACGGGATTGGAAGTGGAAGCCCTCGGCGGACTCCCTGGTGTGAGGAGTGCCAGGTATGCCGGTGGCCAGGGCCACGACAGCGAGGCCAACATGGCCAAGCTGCTAAGCGAGATGGACGGTGTGGAAAACCGCAAGGCAAGGTTCCGCACCGTGATAGCGCTCATACAAGACGGCAAGGAATATCTTTTCGAGGGAGTCGTAAACGGGGAGATAGCCACCGAAAGGCACGGCGTGGGGGGCTTCGGTTACGACCCGGTATTCATACCCTGCGGCTTCGGAAAGAGCTTTGCGGAAATGGGCTCGGAAGAGAAAAACGCCATAAGCCACCGGGGAAGGGCCGCACTAAAACTCACCCAATTCCTGAACGATGGCAAACCATAGCCTTGCAATGCGGGCCGCAGCCGCTGCTGCGCTTGCAATCTGCACGCTGGAGGCGAGCCCACAGGCCGTGGGCGCTTGGAAGAACCACCTGTCTTACCACACCGCCGAAGAGATAGAACCGGCTGCCGGAAAGGTTTTTGTCAAGGCCTCGGGGAGCTTGTACGCATACGACCCGGCGGACAAGTCTGTAACGCCGTTGGACAAGGTTTCCGGCCTGGCCGACTGCGACATAGCACACATAGCCTGGTGCCAGGAAGCGCGGCGGCTCGTGGTGGCATATTCAAACGGCAACATAGACCTCGTAGGCAGCGACTACGCAGCGGTGAACCTGCCGCACTTCTACAACAAGAGCATGACGGAGGCCAAGGACGTAAACCACATATACGTATCTGGCCGGCACGCATACCTGTCAACAAACTTCGGAGTGCTCAAAGTGGACGCCGCCTCGGCGGAAATATCCGACACTTACAACCTGGGACACAAGATAGACTACACCTACATAAAGGATGGAAAACTCTACGCTGCATGCATGACGGAGGGAATCTATTCCGCACCGCTGACGGCAAACTTGGCGAACCCCGGGGCGTGGGAGAAAAAGGACTCCTACGTATATGCGGACTTCTCCAAGACCGATGTGGAAGACCGGTGGAACAAATGCCGCTGGGAGGTGCAGCCGGACGGCACTGTGGCTTCGTACGTGGGCGACGGGGAGGAAAAGACCTACACAGCCACGGGGATAAGGCCGGACGGACCGGCGGCCAACCACTTCGGCTTCATGAAGATGCATGGAGGCAGCCTTTACACCACCGTGGGGGGATACTCCACATCAATGCAGCTCAACCGCCCCGGCAACGTGCAAATATTGTCAAAGGACGGATGGACGGTCTACTCGGAAGACGTGGCGGCAGCCACCGGGCATTCATACATGAACACGAGCGTGGTGGCCATAGACCCGGTGCAGCCCGGACACATAGCCATAGCCGGCCGCACCGGCATATACGAGTTTGAAGACGGGAAAATGGCAAGGCACTACTATTCGGAAAACTCCCCGTTGGACTACTCCTACGACCTTGGGAATCCGAGCAAGAATTACAGCATAGTGCACGCTATGGAATACGACAAAGACGGCAACCTATGGTTTGCCAACTCCCAAAGCAAGTCGGGGTCGCTATACATGATAGACCGCAACGGGGAATGGGTGTCGCACGACAACGATCTGTTCAAGAACTCCAAGGGGTCTCTTAAAAACCTGTCCTGCATGACCTTCGACAGCAACGGGCTGATGTGGTTCTGCAACAAAGACTGGCAAGACTACTCCATATTCAGCTACGACACCAAGACGCGCACCGCACACCGCTACGACAGGTTTGTGAACCAGGACGGCGCGGAGTTCGGCACTTCATCCATCAACTGCGTAGCCGAGGATAAGGAGGGGAACATCTGGGCCGGCAGCCAGCAGGGGCCCATGGTTATACCAAAGGGGGATATAGGTGCGGACGACTATGTGATAAACCAGGTGAAGGTGCCCCGTGGGGACGGCAGCGGCTTGGCAGACTACCTGCTCCAAGGCGTGGACGTGACAGACATAGCCGTGGATGGCGGAGGGCGCAAATGGATAGCCACCGGCTCGCAGGGAGTCTTCCTAATAAGCAAGGACAACGAGACGGAGCTTGCACACTTCACCGAGGAAAATTCGCCGCTGCTGTCTGACAATGTGGAATCCGTGGAGATAGACGGGGCTACGGGGGAGGTCTTCTTCGGCACGGGAAACGGCCTTTGCTCCTATGTGGGAGACGCAACGGAAGCCACACCGGAAATGGCAGGGGGGGGAGTGTACGCCTATCCCAACCCGGTGGAGCCGGGATACACCGGCCCGATAACCATAAAGGGGCTGTCCGCCAATGCGGACGTGAAGATAACGACCGTGTCCGGCCGCCCGGTGGCCGAAGGCCGCAGCAACGGGGGGACGTTCGTATGGGACGGAAGCGACCCATCGGGCGGAATGGCCCCCTCAGGGGTGTACCTCGTACACACGGCAACGGCCGAAGGCAAGAAAGGCCCGGTGGCCAAGATAGCCATAGTGAGGTAGGCGGCTGGAAACAAAAAGAAGCGGGACACACCTTGTTGGCGTGTCCCGCTTCTTTTTACGGTTTCCAGAGCCGTGTTCAAGCCTTTGTCGGGGCTGTCCACTTCTCCTTGATACGGGCCTTCTTGCCGGTGAGGGCGCGCAGGTAGTAGAGCTTGGCGCGGCGCACCTTACCCCTCTTGTTCACCTCGATGCTGTCAATGTTGGGCGACTCTATCGGGAAGATACGCTCCACCCCGATGGTGCCGGACATCTTGCGCACGGTGAAACGCTTCTTCTCACCATGGCCGGAAATCTTTATCACCACGCCGCGGTACAGCTGTATTCGCGTCTTGGCTCCCTCCACAATCTTGTAAGCCACGGTAATCGTGTCGCCGGGGCCGAAAGAGGGGTGCGACTTCCCGGTGCTGAAAGACTCCTCTGCAATCTTTATCAGATCCATCTCTTTGTTTGAATATAGTGTTATCCGCCTTGTGCGCAACATAGCGGGCAACTCGTCTTCCCGCCAGCGATTGCGCAAAAGCGTTGCAAAGGTACCAAATAACGGCGCGGCAGCCAAACACTTGGGTATATTTCAAGCCGGTAGCCGCGCTATGGCTACCTTTGCAGCCTATGGAACTTACAAATATGGCAAAAAGCCACCTGGCTATGGCGGCCGCGCTGTTGCTCGCTTCGGGCTGCGCCGCCGGCTACAAGGTGGCGGGGGTGGAACGCACCGCACTCGTGGTGGACGGCAGGTACGACGGGCGGCACGACGCCGAGGCGGAAGCCTTCCTCGCGGCGTACTCGGCAAAGGTGGACAGCGCGATGGGGCGCATAGTGGGGCGCACGGCAAGGGAGCTGACTTCGGGAAGGCCGGAAAGCCCCATGTCAAACCTGATGGCGGACGTGTTGGCGTGGGCGGCCGGGAGCTTCGGGGAGAAACCGGACTTCGCAGTGTACAACATCGGCGGAATAAGGGCTTCCATACCGGCGGGCGAAATATCGTTCGGGCAGGTGGTGGCATCTGCGCCCTTTGAAAACCGGATATGCTTCACCACGCTCACCGGGAGGCAGGTGGAACGCCTTTTGGCACAAGTGGCCAGGAACAAGGGCGAGGGGATAAGCTCCTCGGTACGCCTGCTCGCAACGGGCGACAGCCTTGTGGCGGCGGCCGTGGGAGGGAAGCGCGTGGATCCCTCCGGCACTTACCGCGTGGCTACCTTGGACTACCTGGCGCAAGGCAATGACGGCTTGACCGAATTTGCAAAGGGCTGCAACGTCTACATACCGGGCGGAGACAATGCCTTAACAAGGAATATCCTTGCGGCCTATTTTTCAGACATGGCAGCGAAAGGGCTTGCCGTGGACGCTGCCGTGGAGGGCAGAATGGCATTCCTCGGCAAGGGTGAAGACGCAAGCTCCGCAGCCGAAGAGTTTTATTTGGAACACACCGCCGGGCGGGAACAATCCACACAAGGGAAACAATGAGGAAGATGGCAATCTGCGCGGCGTTGGCCTTAGCCACGGCCGCGCCAGCAAAGAAGACTGTGACAATACTGCACACCAACGACACCCACAGCTGCATAATGCCGCTCGGCACGGGCCTTAAAGACACACTCGTGGCCGGGCGGGGGGGCTTCCTCCGCAGGATGGAACTCATAAGGGGGGAAAGGGACGCCGCCCCGGGGCTGCTGCTCATAGACAGCGGGGACTTCTCACAGGGGTCGCCTTTCTACACCATGTTCAAGGGGGACGTGGAGGTGGAGCTTATGAACCGAATGGGCTACGACGCAGCCACGATAGGCAACCACGAGTTCGACTTCGGACTGGAAAACATGGCCCGGATTTTCCGCATGGCCGACTTCCCCATAGTGTGTTCCAACTACGACTTCACCGGCACCGTGCTGCAAGGCATCGTCAAGCCCTACGCAGTAATAGAGCGGGGCGGAGTGCGTGTGGGGCTGTTCGGCCTGGGGCCTAAGTTGGAGGGCTTGGTGTTCCAAGACAACTACCGGGGGGTGGAATACCTTGACCCGGTGGAAAAGGCCAACGAAACGGCTCGGCTGCTCCGCAGCATGGGCTGCGACATAGTGGTGTGCATATCGCATCTGGGCTGGAAGGAGGATTTCACCGACGATTCCCACCTCGCCGCCAACACACGCGGCATAGACCTAATCCTCGGAGGGCATTCGCACAGCTATTTCCAACATACGGAGTACGTGGACGACCTTGACGGGCGCCCCGTGGCCATAGACCAGAACGGCAAGCACGGAGCCTTCGTGGGCAAGCTCACCCTCTCGCTCGGCAGGGGTAGGCGGCAGCCCTACTCAAAATAGAACGTGAGGGCAACCATCTTTGATTTCACACCGGCGGCCGACAGCGTGTAGGGCATTAGCCCCTTTTCGCGCAGCCGTTCGGAGTGGGAGGTGTCCAAGGCGTCCAAAAGGCCGTACATGAACTTTATCTCCGGGCGTATCTTGAAGTAGGGCAGGTAGAAGTCGCACCCCATGCCCACCCCTGCGAACACATCGTAGGGCTTCAGTTTCAGTATGTCTCCGTCCCCGCCGCTCAGGTTGAGCATGGGGTTCAGCCCCGCCACCACGTATGGCCTTATGTTGCCCTGCCTGGGGGCTGCGAATATCATGTCGGCCGTGGCAGATATGTAGGCCGTCTTCAAGTCTTGCGTCTTGACAATCCCGTTGCCGGCGGCGTCCGTTTGCAGCAGGTCGCGGTACACTAAGTGCCTTGCGCCGAAATACATGGCCGGGGCCACGCGCAGCTGCACCCACCGATTCAGCCGCAGCTCCCCGAGCACTCCCACGGTGAACCCCGCATCCCAGCGGTCCTGGTCCACGGCCACGAGTCCGCCGCCGGCTTCCCCCTCCTCCCTTTGGAAGGTGGTGGGGCCGGCGTTCCTCAGTTCCATGTCTTGCAGGTGTGTGCCCACCAATATGCCGAAATGCCACTGCCTGAGGTCCGTGTACGGCCTGTTTTGCACCACGCGCCTCTGTCCGTGGGCTGCCGTGGCGCACAGGGCCGCCAATGCGGCTATTATGGCTGTCTTTCCCTTCACGCCTTGGTAAACGCGGCCGCCGCCCGTTTTATTGCAAACGGGCGGCGGATGGTTTTACGCGGTGCGGTCAGGCCTGCGGTTGCGGCCGGTGTTTCTTGGCGAACGCCTTCGGCTTCTGGCGGAACCTGTCGAAGCCCTCCCCGTACACTCCTATCACCTCGCTCTGCGAGACGAAGGCGCTGGGGTCTATCTCGTTGATGAGGCTGAATATCTTGGCCGATTCGCTTTTCTTGGCCAGGACGAAAAGCATCTTCACCTCCCGCCCGGTGTAGAATCCGCTGGCGTCCACCACGGTGCAGCCGCGGCGCGGGTTGAGGTTTATCCTTTCGCCTATCTCCTTGTACTTTGACGATATTATGAAGAACTGCACGGACCGCCTTAGGGTGTTTATCACCTGGTCCACGGTGAACGAGGTTATCACCAGCACCACGTAGCCGTAGATCACCCGCTCCCAGTCGTGCAGCACGAGGTAGCTCGACGTTATTATCACTATGTCGCACAGCAGTATCACCCGCCCCAGCGATATGTCTATGTACTTGTTGGCTATGGCGGCTATGATGTCGGTGCCGCCGGTGCTGCCGTGCGAGGCGAGCCCTATGCCCACGCCCACCCCGCAGAACACCGAGCCTATCACGCTGGCCATGAAAGGCTGGTCGTGCAGCAGCCTGACGTCCGCCACCATAGGCGATACGAAGGTGGTTATGAGCGTGAGGGTGACCACGCCGTAGATGGTCTTTATGCAGAATTTCAGCCCCAGCACTTTCAGCGCCACGGCCAGCAGCACCGCGTTGATGGCGAAGTAGGTTACCTGCACCGGCACGCCCGTGCCCCAGTACACCACGGAGGCCACGCCTGGCACGCCCCCGGTGGTGATGTTGTTGGGCAGGAGGAAAATCGTCCAGCCTATCCAGTAGCAGAACATTGCGAGGGCTATGAAGACGTAGTCCCTAAGTTCCCGGTAGAAGCGGGCCCTGTTTGTCTTGTTTTCCATGGTCTTGTTGGTTTGTCCCTGCGTTTTACGGCCTTGCCGCCCCTATGTGCCGCTCGAGCCTTATCCCCATCCGCGGGTCGGGGTTTCCGCTGTCTGCCTCTATCAGCCGCCTTACGGTGTCCATCGCCTTTTGCACGCCGCCCTGCAAGTCGCCTCCGCGCAGCAGTTCGGCGTACAGCACCGCCGAGAACACATCCCCGGTGCCGGACACCGCAGTGGGTATCTCATCGTATGGCAGGGCGAAGTGGCCGCCGCCGGCGTGGTCGTAGCCCGCCACGCAGCTCTGCCCGTCCACCACCGCGCTGGTTACCACCACCGACTTTGCGCCCAGGGCCGCAATGGCGTCGGCCATCCTGCGCATGCCGGCTGCGTCCGTGCCTTCCTTGCGGTATTCGGTGCCTGTGAGCAGGCACGCCTCGGTGTAGTTGGGGCAGGCCACATGGGCGGAGGAGAGCAGTTTTTTCATGCCCTCCACGGTCTGGGCTGTCATGCCGTTGTAGAGTGAGCCGCCGTCTCCCATCACCGGGTCTACGAACACGGTTGCGCCCTCTTCGGCCCGGCTGCGGCAGAAGTCGGCCACTATGGCGGCCTGCTCCGCCCCCATGACCACCCCCGTGGCTATGGCCTTGAAGGTGAAGCCGAGGCGGCCCCACACCCCTATGGTGTCGGATATGTATGAGGTGGTGTCGAGCATGCCGAACTCGCCGTATGCGAAGTTGTTCGACACGAGCGCCGTGGGCATGTAGCAGCACTCGTAGCCCGCCGCGCCGAGTATCGGCGCCATGGCCGTGCCGCCCATGCGGCCGCAGCCCACTATGTCGTTCACCAGCAGTATCCTGTTGTTTGCTTCGGTTTCCATCCGGTTTTGTTGGGTTATCGTTGTTTTATTTCTATTTCCATCGTTTCGGGGTCCACGGCCCATCCGTTTCCGCCCACGGCCTTTTCCACTGCGCCGCTGCGCGCCATTTCCCACGGCGTGCCGGTTTCCATGCGTCCGTCTTGGTGCAGCACCCACAGCTCGTCTGCGCATTTCAGCGCCAGGCCTATGTCGTGTGTGGACATCAGCACGGCCTTCCCGCCCCTTGCCAGGCGGGCCATGGCGGCCATGTGTTCCACCTTGCTGCCGTAGTCAAGGAAGGCGGTGGGCTCGTCGAGGAGCATTATGGGCGTGTCTTGCGCCAAGGCCCTGGCCACGAGGCATTTCTGCAGTTCGCCGTCGCTCAGCTGGTGCGCCTTCCGGCCCGCGAGGCGGGCTATGCCCATTGTTTCCACTGCCCTTTCCACTGCCTTGCGGTCTTCCCCGGCCAAGCCGCCGAAAAAGCCGGTGTGGGGTATTCTGCCCATGGCTATGAGTTCGCCCACGGGCAGGCCCCAAAGGCTGCGCCTTATGGTGAACACGGACGAGAAGACCCTTGCCCGGGCGGGCCCTTTCGGCACCTGGTGCGTCCGCCCATCCTCCTCTATCAGTATGTCCCCGCCCACGGGCCGCTGCGCTCCGGAGAGAGTGCGCAGCAGGGTGCTCTTGCCGGAGCCGTTTGCGCCCACGAGGCACGTCAGGCGGCCGGCCCGCAGCCTTGCCCTGATGTTTCCCGAGACGGTGCGCACCACGCCGCCGCCTTGCCGGTAGCCGGTGGAGAGGTTGTCTATGATGGCGTCCACGCGGCAAAGTTACCCTAAATCCGCCTAAAAGGGCCGGCCCGCGCGGTGCGTTGCGGTCCGGCCTTGTTTCCCGTTCCCGGCCGGTACCACGGCCTGGTATTGTTAGTACCACGGCTTGGTACCATTAGTACCACGGCTTGGTATCGTTGGTACCACGGCTTGGTACTGCCTTGGGACAATGGGGGCGTGGGTGTTTTCCCTTATACGCAGCAGGCGCGGGGGGCCCAATAGATTTGCGGGCCCCGGGAGGGGTTGACGAGTTATTAGGTTGATTTTTTTGTTTGTGGGGGGAGAGGGGGTTTTTATGTTGGGGGGGGGGGTTTTTCCCTTATTACGCCGCCGGGGGGGCTAAATTTTCGTGGGGCCGGCGCCTTTCCGTCTTCGCATGATTTACGGTCCTTTTTTGCTGTTTGTCAGTCTCCCTTTATTTCAAGTACGAGAGTGGCCCTTGGCGGCAGTTTTATGTCGCCGCTCATGTGGTAGGCCTCCCCTGTGAGTATGTCCACGGCGTGCTTGGCCCCTTGCAGCACCTCGGCGTAGCGGGCGGTGTGCAAGGTGGCTTCGGCGCTTGTGCCGTTGACCACGGTCAGCACCTTTTCCCCTCCGTGCCTGCGTGCTATGGCGTACACCCCCCGGTATGGAATGAACTGCGTCTGCCTCCCCCGGGTCACGGCCTTGCTGCCTTGCCGCCAGTGGAGCAGCCGCGACAGCCAGCGGAACATGGCCTCCTGCCCGGCCGTCCGCCCCGCGGCTGTGAAGCAGTCTGCCGTGTCCCCGGGGAAACCTCCCGGGAAGTCTTTCCGCACGTTGCCGTCCGTCTCGGCCTTGGTGCCGTTCATGAGAATCTCCGTGCCGTAGTACAGCTGCGGTGTGCGGTTGGCCGTGAGCAGCAGCGCCAGGGCTTGTTTCAGCGCGGCCGTGTCGCAGCCCTCGCCGAGGTAGCGGTCTGTGTCGTGGTTTTCTATGAAGGCCAGCACGTTTGAGGGGTTCTCGTAGAGGTAGTCGTACACGAAGCTGTTGTACACGCGGTTGAATCCGCCCCACCATGCGTCGGTCTCCTCGCCCTTGGCCATGTTTACCTTGTCGTAGAAGCTGAAGTCCATCACCGTTTTGAGGTGGCTGTCCGTGGCGGAGAGCTTTGAGCCTTTCTGCCACGCGGCGGTGTATGCCGGCTCCGTAACCCATGTCTCGCCCACGGTGTTGAAGTTGGGGTATTCCCGTTGCAGGGCTTCCATCCACTTGGCCATCGCGGCTCGGTCGGCGTAGGGGTAGGTGTCCATCCGTATGCCGTCTATCCCGGCGGTCTCTATCCACCAGATGCTGTTTTGTATGAGGTATTTCAGCACGTGGGGGTTGCGCTGGTTGAGGTCTGGCATTGTGGGTACGAACCAGCCGTCCACGGTCTCTCGGGTGTCTATCTCGGAGGCGTAGGGGTCCATCACGGGTGTGAGCTTGTAGCTCGTTTGCAGGTACTTGGTTTTTCCGCCGGTGCTGTCCGCCAGCCATTCGGGCGTGTTGAGCCAGTCGGCCATGGGCATGTCGGCCACCCAGGGGTGTTCGAAGCCGCAGTGGTTGAAGATCATGTCCATGACCACCTTGAGCCCCTTGGAGTGTGCTTCGTCCACCAGGCTGCGGTATTCGGCGTTGGTGCCGAAGCGCGGGTCCACGCGGTAGTAGTCGGTCGTGGCGTATCCGTGGTAGGTGCTGTATCCGACCGGGTCGTCGGGCGAGTTGTTTTCCAGCACTGGTGTGAACCACAGGGCCGTAACGCCCAGCTCGTTGAAGTAGCCGAGGCGGCGGCGTATGCCTTCTAAGTCTCCGCCGTGGCGCAGTGAGGGTTGCGAGCGGTCGGCCTTGTAGGTGTTCATGCCCTTTATTTGGTCGTTGGAGGTGTCGCCGTTGGCGAAGCGGTCCGGCATAAGCAGGTATAGCACGTCCGCGTTTGAGAAGCCCGTGCGCCCGGCGCCCGGCATGTCGCGCTTTTTCAGGGTGTATTGCAGCTTGCGGTCTACGCCCCCGCCCTTGAAGCGTATTGTGGCCCGCCCGGGCTGCGCCCCTTCCGTGCCGAGGTATACGAGCAGGTAGTTGGGCGAGTGCGCTTTTACCACGCTGTCCACCGACAGCCCGGGGTAGTCCGTTTCCACCGACAGCCCCTCCGCGCCGCCTATGCCGCGTGCGTACACCATGAGTTGCAGCGAGCTGTCTTCCATGCCGGCGTACCAGAATGCGGGGTCCACCCTCGTTATGTCCACCCCTGCCGAAGCGGTAAGCGGAGCCCCTGCCAAAAGCGCCGCCATTACGGCCGTTTTAACCATGTTAAAGTGTGTTTTTCAGTTATTGTCCACCGCAAAGTTATCCCCGCATGGTTGCAAAAAAGCCCGCCGGGCGGCTAATCCGCCCGGCGGGTTATGCAAACGTTTTCCCAACCCCTTGCGCCAGTAATGCGGCTTTGCCATGTCTCCCCTTGTCAGAAGGGGAATAGCAGCGGCAGCACGGCTATCATGACCACGGCCATTATGGCCTGGAGCGGCACGCCCACCTTTATGTAGTCCATGGGCTTGTATCCCCCGGCCGACATTACGAGGGCGTTGGGCGGCGTGGAGAACGGCGATGCGAAGCACATCGTGGCGGCCACCGACACGGCTATTGCGAACGGCACGGCACTGGCGCCCTGGTCGGCGGCTGCGGCTATGGCTATGGGTGTCATCAGCACGGCTGTTACGGTGTTGGATATGAAGAGGGTCATGACGGAGGTGGCAAGGTATACGGCCGCCAGCAGCACGTAGGGGTTGCCTCCGCCGAAGTGGTCCACGAGCGAGTGGGATATGAGCGTGGACAGCCCCGTCTTTTCCAGGGCCGTGGACATTGGCAGCATGGCCCCGAAGAGGGTTATGGTCTGCCAGTTGATGGTCTTGTAGGCTTCCTCCACGTTGCGTATGCAGCCGGATAGTATCATTAGCACCGCGGCCGCCATCACCGCCGTTACGGGTGCCACGGGTATGAAGTCGAACGCCATGGCCATGGCCATTGCCACCATTATGGCCGCCGCCACGGGGGCTTTGTAGTCCATTGCCACTTTCTTGGCCTGTTCCACGGGTTCGCCCAGCACCACCCAGTCGGCGTTGCTGCCGGCGAGCCGCCCAATGTTTTTCCATTCGCCCTGTATGAGCAGCACGTCCGAGGTGCGCAGCTTTGCGTTGGCCACGGAGTCGAGTATGTACTCGCCCTTGCGCCTTATGCCCAGGACGCTCACCCCGAAGTTTTTCCTTATGGCGGCTTCGGTCACGGTCTTGCCTTCGAGCGAAGAGGTGGGCATCACCAGCATTTCAGCCAGGCCTATGTCGTAGAACTTCATGCCGTCCGCCCCGGTTATCCTGCCCAAGCCGTGCTCGGCTGCGAGTTCGGCAGCCTTGTCCGCCGCTCCCAGCAGCAGCATTATGTCCCCCTCTTCCAAGCTGCGCCCGGCTGCGGCGTACTGCTTGACGCTTTTGAGCAGGGCGCCGCGCTTTTTGTTCACCCGCCTTATCTCCACCACTGTAAGGCCGAAGCGGCTGTAAACATCGAGTTCGCGCACGCTCCTGCCTATGGCCGGCGAGTTTTTCTCCACCCTCAGGGCCGATAGCTTGTCGCCCAGGCGGTATTCTGCGGCCATCTGTTCCAAGCTCTTTTGCCGCTTGCCTTTCTCGGCCCCCTTGTCCTTTGCCGGCAGGGCCCACCTTGTGAGCGGCACGAGTGCGGCTATGCCCACTACGAAGCACACCACGCCGACGGGCGTGAATGAGAAGAAGTGCAGCGGTTCGTAGCCTGCCGCCACGAGGGCGTCGCTCACAATGAGGTTGGGCGGCGTGCCGATGAGTGTGAGCATGCCACCCATGCTTCCGGCGAAGGCCAGCGGCAGCAGGAAACGGGATGGCGGCAGCCCGGCTGCCTTTGCCATGCCCACCACTATGGGCATCATGAGGGCTATCGTGCCGGTGTTGCTGACGAAGGCCCCGATGGCCCCGGTGGCCACCATGAGCAGGATGAAGAGTTTCAGTTCGCTGTCGCCGGCAAGGCCTATTATCTTTCCGCCCGCCTTTTTGGCCAGGCCGGTTGAGAATATTCCTCCGCCGACCACGAAGAGCCCGAGCATCATTATCACCACGGGGTTGGAAAAACCGGCCAGGGCTTCTTCCGGGGTCAGGACCCCGGTGAGTATTAGGGATAGCGCGGCCATTACGGCCACAAGGTCGGAGCGTATGCGCCCGGATACGAAAAAGACGGCTGCAAGGCCGAGGATTACGAGGGTTGCAGTCATGTTGTAGCTAAACTAATATGTGTTGTTGGAATATTGCAAAGTTAATAAAAAAAAACGGCGTTGGGGGCTTTGCACCTCCACATATGAAAATAGGCGTACCCGTAAGGTGCGCCTATTCCCAAATGGAACGGGGTCGTATCAGTTTGCAGGAACGATGTTCCACTGCCCTGTGATGTCGTTCAGGTAGAAATCGTAGGTACCCGCCGGCACGTTGATGTTGTCGCTACCGGTCGGCAGGTAGTACACGTCGCCTATGGGCGTGGCCTTGTCGGCTGTGCCCCACGAGGTGGCCCAGTCGTGGTTGGCGCGGAATTTCAGGCCGCCGCTGCCCGGTATTGTGGCGCGGACATGCCAGTTGTGGGGAGCTTTGGCGAGCTGTTTCAGGTCTATGTCTCCGCCCCAGCCGTTGAAGTCGCCGATTAGGGAGACGTTGGAATAAGTGGCGGGAGCCTGGTTTTCAAGTTTTGTCCAGGTATACGATTTGCCGTCCATGTCAACGGTGAGGGTCCACAGTTCGCCTTTGGAAGGTGCGGAGATGGCCCCGGCCTTTTCGTTGACGAGTGCTCCGCCCATGTCTGTGGAGCCATCCACGGCCGAGCCCCAGGCCAAATCCCAGTTGCCGAAGGTCTTGGTGTCCCAGACCTTGAGGTCATACTCGCCTTTCCACTGCGTGGTATAGCTGTATTTGCTGCCGCCGAGGGCGTAGAGCATGGCGTCCATGCTCTTGTCGCTCCAATCCTGGATGATGCCCACTGCGTAGTATTTGGGTTCGGCGCCGCGCACGGTGTAGGTGAGGTTTTTCATGTCGAGCGTAACGTCGAAAGTTCCCAGGCCGCTTATCACCGCCGTCTGCACTCCGCCCCATTGGTCTCCGGTGTATACGATGAAGCCGTGTGCGGAGTTGTCTCCGTTGACGAGGCAGCCCATCTGCCCCTTGTTCACCTCGTCCCAGTTGTCGCTTTGGTGCGAGCCTTCGAAGAATTTGAACCAGTTGTCGCCTTCGTTCTTGGTTTTGACGGTGATGGTGTAAGTGCCGTCGCCGTTGTCGGCCATGAAGTGCGGTGCGCCGGGATTCCAGTCAATGCCTTGGAAGTCGCCCATGATGTAATAGCCCTTGGGGTCTATCTGTGGAGTGGGCGAAGGGGTTACGGAGCCCGTGGTTGTGCCGGCCGCGTCTATGGAGAACGCTTCGCCCGAGGCGAGGTTGACCGACACGGAGGTCTCCACCTTTATTTCCCTCGCAACCGCCGCCCGTGAGCCGTTTTGCTTGGTCAGCAGTTGTTCCAAGGCGGCTGCGTCCACGGCCACATGGTTTCCGCTTATGCTGCCCTCCATGGTTTCCCCGTTCACTTTCAGGCTTTTGAGGGTGTATCCGGCCACGTTGCCGGCCGGGGAGGAGAGCTGCACGAGCTGGATGCTGCCGTCTTCGTCGGGCATTGCGGCGTTAGCTTCAGGCCCTGCTGCGAATGTTACCCCGTATTTTTCTGCCGCGTCTTCCGGGCCGTTCGATTGTGGAGCCGACCAGTCTGTGTAATCGCCCGCGCAGCCCGTGAGCGAGAGCAGTGCGGTGGCGGCTATGCTGTATAAAAAGTTCTTTTCCATGTCTTTTGAAACTGATTGTTGGGTTTGGCGGCCTCCAAGGCCGGTTAGGCCTTGGGGGCTTGGCCTCGGATGTCATTTCACTTCGCCCTTGTTGTTGTTGAAGTCTATGTAGAGAGTCTGCCCCTGGGTGGTCTGCACGGAGTAGTCGGCCCCCACGTTCTCCGCCCAGTTGCTGGGTATGTCCATGGTTCGGAATACGAGTACGCCGCCGTGCAGTGTGAACTCGGTGCGCCACCAGTCGAAGCCGGGCACCTTGACATAGGCCCTAAGTTCGCCGGCCCCGGCCAGCGCAGGCGACTTCCACAGCCCGTTCTCGTCTGCGGGAGCTTGCAGTTCCCAGTTGGGATCCCCGTCGTTCCACGCGTCCCCGGCGGCAGCCCCTATCACATAGGCTTTGCCGGGTTCCACTGCGAGGTCGTATTGTATGCTCTTGCCCACTATCTCGCCCGTGAAGTGCAGCACATACCAGCCGGCCTTGCCCACCACGATGTTGCTGTTTTCGCCCTCGGTGAGGTTTGCCCCGGCGTTGTCGGCAATGTTTCGCAGGCGGTCGTAGCCTCGCCAGTCGTTGTTGAACGTGCCCCACTTGAACGCGCCGTTCTCGGGCATGTATACCATGGTGTAGTAGTGCCCGGCCATTCCGTAAACCTGCGGCATGGGCTTCCAGCTGCTCCACGGGGTCTGTATGTTGCTGCCCACCACGAAGATTTCCTCGGGCAGCACTGCGTCCGGTGCCACGTAGGAGGCGAGTACTGACGGCAGTTCCACCACGTTGGAGAAAGCCTGCCCCAATTCCACCCCGTTGATTACGGCGCGCAGCCTTACGTAGGCCTTCATCGGCGTTGTGGGGAAGTCTGTGTCCGGGTTGGCCTCTTGGAAGAGAGCCACGATGGCATCGTTCATCTCGCGTGCGTCAACGGCCATACGGGCCGTGGTGTAGGAGGTGGACAGTTCCTTGAAAGGGATGTCCTTGCCTCCCTCGGCGAAACCCTTGTCTATGGCCACCTGCACGAAGTAGCGCGTGGCGTAGGGCACCCCGCCGTAGTCGGGCTGCGAGGTTGTGAGGTTTATCTTCTCGGCGCTGGCCAGGTCGTAGGTGTTGTTGGCGGCGTTGCCGGGCGCGTTGAGGGTGAATCCCTCGGCTGCGCGGCTCAGGTCGAGTATGGGGTTGCTGTCAATGTCCGTGTCGCAGGCCGACATGGCAAAGAGCGCAGCTATGGCCGCTATGGCCGGTTTCATTATGTTTTTCATTGTGGTTGGTAGTTGGGGTTAGTAGCCGGGGTTCTGCTTGATATTCGGGTTGCCGGCGAGTTCGGCGAATGGCACGGGGTACACGTTGAAGTGGGAGTCAACGCCCGTTCCGCCGGGTACGCCGCCCTTGAAGTCCCATAGGTATTTGCTGGATGTGAATAAGCCGAAGCGCACGAGGTCTGAGCGGCGGCGGCCCTCCATGTAGAACTCCCGGCACCACTCATCTATTATCATTTGCCCGTCTATGGAGGTGGATTCCACTGCATTGGCGCGGCTGCGCAGCACGTTGAGGTCGGCCAGGGCACGGTCGTTCCGCCCCATCCGGTAGGCGGCTTCGGCGCGTGTGAGGTATAGCTCCGCAAGGCGGAAGAAAGGAATGTCTGTGTCTGAGAACGTGCGGTCGTTCACGTCAGTGCCGTCAGAGCGCAGGTTCTGCCACTTTACGATGGATAGTCCGTTGACGAAGCCGGTGATCTGCTTGCCGGGGTTCAGTGTGCGCAGGCCTCCGCCCACACCGCCGTAGAACATGGCGCGGTCGTCCTTTGCCGCCTTTATGACATCCGCTGTGGTGGAGGAGAACTTCCCGTCTATTGCTATCACCTCGTCCACCGGCAGCTTGTCGGTTATGCCGAGGTTCAGCCCGGCGGTGTCTTCCTTTGTTACCAAGGGCAGGTCGCCGATGTTGTTTTCAAAGAACTTGAAGACCAAGTCCTGGCGTGCGAAGTTGCAGCTCCAGGTGTTGTCCGTGCCGGTGTACGGCATGCCGGCGATGCGCATGGAACTAACGAGGTAGGTGGACCCGCCATACTGCCTTGTCTTCACGCCGTCCTGACGTATGGGGAAGATAATCTCCCTCATGGCCTGCGGGTTGTAGTCGTTGTCTCCCATGAACACCTGCGCGTATCCGCTGTACCCGTTCTTTTCGCTTACGGATAGTGCGTACTTGCCGCTGCCGATGACCTTGTCGCAATAGTCTATCGCTTTCTGGTAGTCTTTCACCGCGCCGTCTGTGTAAACTTCGCTGTTAAGAGCAAGTCGGGCGTGCAGCGCGTAGGCCGCTCCCTGGTCGGCCCGGCCGAAGTTCTTTGAGTCGTTGAACGACCCTACTGGTGCCAGCATGGGTTCTATCTCGGTTAGTTCCTGATCTATCCAGTCGTAGAGATCCTTGCCGGCTTTTTCCACGGGCAGGTCGTCCATGGAAAACGTGATCTTGAACGGGGCCTTGCGGAAGAGGTCGAGGAAAGCCCAGTAGTTCAATGCGCGTAGGAAACGCACCTCTGCGAGAGTCTGCCGGTCGGCCACTCCCTCCTGTTCAGACAGGTAGCTGTTGAACAGCGTGATGTTGAACATAAAGCGCTGCCATGCCCAGTTCACGCGCGGCGAGTTGGAGTTCCATGCTATGTTTGTTATAGTGGGTATGTCTGGGTCTGTCTGCCACGCCCAGATACACTCGTCCGAGCAGAGTTCTTGCAGGTTGAACAGAGTGCGGTAGAAGCTGCTTTCCCCCTCGTTTATGCTCATGTCGGCCTTGCCGGTGGGGCCGGCCTGGCCTGTCAGGCCGAGAGTGGCGTATTGCTTTGCGAGCAGCCCCGTTGGGTCGTAGCTTGAAGACGACTGTGGGTCTATGGACGATATGTCCAGGTCGTCGGCGCAGGAGGCCATCCCGAGCAAGAGCGCCCACGCAGCCGCTTTTATCATATGCTTTTTCATGTCGTTTTATTCCTTAAAGGGTTAGAAGTTGAGGTTCAAACCGAGCTGGAAGCTCATTGGCCGTGGGTACGGGTTTTGGTCTATTCCGCCAGGGATTTCCGGGTCTATGCCCTTGTACTTGGATATTATCAGCGGGTTTTGAGCCGTTACGAATATGCGCCCGGAGAAGTAGTCCTGCCCGTTGTGGCTGTACAGTGCCGGGAAGGAGTAGCCAACGGTTACGTTTGAGAGCTTGAGGTACGAAGCGTTGCGCACGAAGTAGTCGCTGAACTGGCTGTCGTTGCCCACGCCGGTGCCGGTGAAGCCCAGGGCCACGGCCTCCGGTGTGGTGTTCTTGAATGCGCTGTTGCTGTAAAGCCCGGAGCCGCTCACCGTGGCGTGGCTTGACAGGAAGTCGTAGTAGACATAGTTGCCGATGGCGGAGTGGAAGGCCGCGCTGATGTCCCAGTTCTTGTAGAGGAACTTTGTGGTGAGGCCCATTATGACCGGTGCGGCCGGCGACTTGTAGTCGTATCGGTCTTCGTCGTTGATTATGCCGTCTGCGTTACGGTCTACGTACAGGCCCTCTATGGGCTTTCCGTTTTCATCGTACACTTGCTGGTACACGAAGAATGAATTTACGGGCTGCCCCACCTTGTTGCGCTGTATGGCCGAGCCGGTGCCGCGCGATGCCGAGCCGCCGGAGAGGAGCCAGTCTTGCGCCCCGGCGTCCAGTGAGGTTATCTCGTTGTAGTTCCACCCCACGTTGTAGGTTACGTCCCAGGTGAAGTCTTTCGTTACTATGGGTTTCACGTTGAAGGCGAACTCCAAGCCGTAGTTTTTGAGCGAGCCGATGTTTTTCAGGAGGTCTTCGCCGAAGTTCATACCCGATGGTATTTTGACCACCGCCAGCAGATCCGTGGTTTCGCGGTAGTATCCGTCAAGGTTGAAGCCTACGCGGCCGTTGAGCGCGGTGAAGTCTACCCCGGCGTTGTAGGTGGTGGTTTTCTCCCACGTCAGGTCGGGGTTGTACTTGCTGGGGCGTGTGGTATAATAGTATGTGTCGCCGAAGGGGTACATTGCGTAGCTGTCTCCGTTTACGAACACGGGCTGGTAGTAGAAATCGTCAATGCCGTTCTGCTGGCCGGTCTTGCCCCAGCCAAGGCGCAGTTTGAGTTCGTTGAGCCACTTGGAATCTTTGAGGAAGGCCTCGTTGTTGACCTTCCAGGCGAAAGCCGCCGATGGGAAGTAGCCCCACTTCTTGCCCTTGCGGAAGCGAGAGCTGCCGTCTGCTCGGAACGTGGCAGTGAGCATGTAGCGGTCGAGCAGGGTGTAGTTCACTCGGCCGAAGTAGGAGACGAGAGAGTTGTGCGTGGCCCACTCCTTTTCGGAGCGCAGCGCAGGGTCTTTCGCTTCGCCGGTGGCGGGGTCAGTGCCTTGGCCGAAGTTGTAGCCCGAGCGGTGGTAGTGGCTCTGCTCCGCGCCGGCCATGATGTCAATGTTGTTCACTCCGAACTCCTTCATGTACTGGGCGTAGGCGTTGCCCACTATGTTGTACTTGTAATAGAGGGTCTGGCCGTCCCATCCGTAGTAGTTGTTGCCGTAGGAATAGGGTGAGTTGGTGTCGGTCTGCTTGGTGTCGGTGTATTGCGCCCCGATGCTTGCGTGCAGGCGCAGGTCTTCCAGTCCGTGTACCTTGTAGTCCACCTCGGCGTTGCCGGAGAAGTCGTTGGCGTTGGCGTATGTTTCCTTGAGCATGAGCAGGGCCAGCGGGTTTTGCGGAGCGTTGGAGTTGTTGGTGTAGAGCCACTCCTTGTCCGAGAAATTGGAAGCGTTCACGAAGTTTTGGTAGTAGCCGCCGAAGAACTTGTACTGCGGGCCGTCTCCGTACACCGGGCGTGTGGGGTCCATGCTGAGGGCGGAACCCACCGCTCCGCCGGCATCGGCATAGCGGTTTTTCTCGTACATGTACTTTGCTGTGATGTTGAAGTTTAGGTGGCTGTCAAGGAAAGACGGCGCCACGTTCACGCTGGCGTTGAAGCGGCGCATCCAGCTCGTCTTCACTATGCCGTTGGAGAGGTTGTAGCCTGCGCTCACGCGGTAGGGCATGTTCTTAAGCCCCCCTTGTATGCTCACGTTGTGGTTGGTGCTTACGGCTGTGCGGAATATCTGGTCTTGCCAGTCGGTGTCGGCGTTTCCGAGCAGGTTGGCGTCAAGCCCTTCCATGCCGCCCACGAGGGCTCGGTATGACGGGCCGTCGAGCACATCGTACTTTTTCTGTATGGTGGACACGGTTACGTCCCCATTGTAGGTTACCGTGGCCTTTTGCCCCGCGCGGCCCTTCTTCGTTGTTACGATGATGACACCGTTGGAGGCGCGCGAGCCGTAGATGGCCGCGGCCGATGCGTCTTTCAGCACGGTGAAAGTCTCAATGTCTGCCGGGTTGATCATGGCCAGGATGTTGCTCATGCCGTTGGCAGTGTTGTTGTCTATCACCAATCCGTCCACCACATAGAGAGGGTCGTTGCTGGCATTGAGTGAAGCGCCGCCGCGGATGCGGATCTGCGCTCCCGAGCCGGGTGTTCCCCCGCCTGTCTGCACGTCTACGCCGGCTATCTTTCCCACGAGCATGTCGGAGGCGTTGTTGGTGATGCCCTTTGAGAGTTCGTCCGGCTTGATGGCGGTAACCGAGCCGGTAAGGTCTTCTTTCTTGGCCCGGCCGTAGCCTATCACCACAACGTCTTTCAGCGTGAGCTGGTTGTCTTCCAGTGTTACGTCCAGGTTCGGCGCGGCTTTTACCACAGCGTCTTGGAAACCGATGTAGGAAATGGTGATTGATGCGCCGGCCGTGGCCTGCACGGTGAAGTTTCCGTCAAGGTCTGTGGTAACCCCTCCTTCCTGTCCGCTAACCCTCACTGTGGCTCCCATTACGGGTTCGCCGGTGTTGTCTTTCACGTGTCCGTTCACAGCAATCTGCTGCGCCCAGCCGCTTGCGGCCACTATGAGCGAGCATAAGAATGCCATCACCCTGGGGCGCAATCTTAACAATTGGTTGTTTACCATATCTATTGGGATTAAAAATGTAGTCGCTTCGTTATTAGGTTGCTCCGCTGCAAAATTAGGCCCGTGCATAACTCTTGTATTAAGCCTTTGGGCTAAAACACGGCAACTGCTGCCGCAAACGTTTGCAACGGCGTGCAGCCTTTTGCGGCGGCGGGTGTGGCGGTGTGCCGCCGCAATGCCTAACTTTGCCTTGCCTATCTACCGGACCTATGACTAACACACCCTCGTTCACAATGAAAGACCTCGCCGCCGAGCTCGGGGTTTCCGTAGCCACGGTGTCGCGAGCCCTTAGCGACTCGCCGCTCATATCCGAGGCCCAGCGCAGGCGCATAAAGGCGTTGGCTGAGGAAAGGTATTTCGTTCCCAACGCCATAGCCGTGAACCTGCGCAGCACAAAGTACCGCCCGGCGAGCGTCATAGGGGTGATAGTGCCGCAGTTTTCACATTATTATTTCTCCACGGTGCTGAGCGGCATAGAGCATTACGCCTCGGCCCGCGGTTACAGCCTTATGGTGGCGCAGAGCGATGAGAAGTATTCGCGCGAGGTGGACATCTGCCGCTCGTTCTACCGCAACAAGGTGTGCGGGGTGATAGTGTCGCAGGCCAAGGACACCGTGCGCTACGACCACTTCTCAGCCTTGGCCGAGCGCGGTGTGCCGTTGGTGTTCTACGACCGGATATGCACGGGCATCTCTGCCAGCCGGGTTGTGGTGGACGACTACGCCGGTGCCCACACCGCAGTGTCGTACCTCGCCGAGACCGGGGCGAGGCGCATAGCTTTCTACGGCTCGGCCATGAACATGGAGATATCAAAGAACAGGTTCAACGGCTACAAGGACGCCCTGCTGGAACACGGCTTGGAATATGACGGGGACATAGTGAAGCTGTGCGACAACCGCTACGAAGCCGAGAGGATAACCCCCGGCATGTTGGAAAGAGGAAACCGCCCGGACGCTTTTTTCGCAGTAAACGACGACACGGCCATAGGGGTGCTCTACACGGCCAAGCGGATGGGCTTCAACGTGCCGCGCGACGTGGCCATATGCGGTTTCACAAACGGACAGAGGGCCGTAGCCTGCGATCCGATGCTAACCACCGTGGAGCAGCGCGGGGTGGCTGTGGGCGAGCAGGCCGCAGACATCCTCATATCGCAGGTGGAGGGGCGGCTGGCAAAGGGCCGCCCGGAGAGGAGGGTAGTAAAGACAAGGCTCATAGTGCGCGGCACCACGGCGTAGCCGCGCGTAGGCGGAACGTATATCCTAACACAAAAACGACACATAGACATGGACAAGGGGAAAACGCTGCGGGCAAGGCCCGACCTTCCTTTCTGGAGCTTGTGGAACCTCAGCTTCGGGTTCTTCGGGGTGCAGATAGCCTATGCGCTGCAAAGCGCCAACATTTCCAGGATTTTCGCGACGCTCGGGGCGGACCCCCACTCGCTGAGCTACTTCTGGATACTGCCGCCGCTAATGGGAATCATAGTGCAGCCCATAGTGGGCACGGCTTCGGACAAGACATGGACCCGGTTCGGCCGGCGTATCCCATACCTGTTCATCGGGGCCGCCGCCGCTGTGCTGGTGATGTGCCTGCTTCCGAACGCGGGGTCGTTCGGCATGGCGGTCTCCACGGCCATGGTGTTCGGCTTGGTGTCGCTGATGTTCCTTGACACAAGTATCAACATGGCCATGCAGCCTTTCAAGATGCTCGTGGGCGACATGGTGAACGAGAAACAGAAAGGGCTGGCCTATTCCATACAGAGCTTCCTCTGCAACGCCGGCTCGCTCGTGGGCTTCGTGTTCCCCTTCCTTCTCACAGCTGCGGGCATAGCCAACGTGGCGGTCCCTGGGGTGGTACCAGACTCGGTGATATGGTCTTTCTACATAGGTGCGGCCATACTGATACTTTGCGTGGTGTACACCACAGCCAAGGTCAAGGAAATGCCCCCGGGGGAATACGCCATGTACCACGGCTTGGAAAAGCCGCTTGACGAGGAGCGTGTCAACTGGCTCAGGCTGCTTAGGGACGCCCCGTCCACGTTCTGGAGCGTAGGAGCTGTGCAGTTCTTCTGCTGGGCGGCCTTCCTCTTCATGTGGAGCTACACCCCTGGTGCCATTGCCGAGATAGCATGGCACACCACGGACACCTCTTCGGCGGCGTACCAGGAAGCGGGCAACTGGGTGGGGATACTATACGCCGTGCAGGCCTTGGGCAGCGTGCTGTGGGCGGTGTGCATACCTCTTTTCCGTAGCCGCAAGGCGGCTTACTTCGCCAGCCTGGCCCTGGGCGCGGCGGGCTTTGCCGCCATACCTTTCATAGCCGACAAGTATTTACTATTCATACCCTACCTGCTCATAGGCTGCGCATGGGCTGCCACGCTGGCTCTGCCGTTCACCTATGTTACCAATGCCTTGGAGGGCTACGGCCACATGGGCGTTTACCTTGGGCTCTTCAACGGCACGATATGCGTGCCGCAGATAGTGGCATCGGTGGCAGGCGGCTCCATCCTCTCCGCCTTGGGGTCGCAACAATGGGCTATGATGGTGGCTGCCGGGGTGTTGTTAGCCTTGGGCGCCGCCGCCACACTGCTTGTGGAAAGGGGAACTGGGACAAGCACGGCCGGCAAGGGCTAAGCCCTGTACCCACATGTTCATAGACGCACCTCCCAATTTGTTGGGAGGTGCGTTCTTATACTACAGCTTTTCATTGCTTCCCCTTAGTGGAAAACCCATTTGGCTAACGGCTATTGTTGTAAAAACTTTTTCTGCGCAAAAATGTGACCACGATTAATTTGGAGAGTTTGTAATACCTTGATAACCTGTATGTTGAGAAGACCAATGTTTTTAGCCCAAAATAATGGTGTTTTTGGGCTAAAAACAGCGTTATTTTGGCCTAAAAACATGGTGTTTTGCAAGTCAATGTGTTGTGATGAGGCCTTGTTCGGCTTGCCTGAAAACCAGTCGGAAAAATATATTTACAAAAATACCGGTGCCAAAGTCCTGAATGGTGGCGGTGCTGATATGTAGTTGGAGTGTCCACCCTGAGGGGATTTTCGCTTGCCATGGCATTTGGCAACCAAGTTCCCAAGCGGCAGTTTTATGCAGTTTTTTTGAGAAAAGCAGTCCGCAAACCGCCAAAATAGGGCTGGCTGCTTATGTATGCTCGTGAAATAATTGTTAACTTCGCGGCCTGTATATACACCTACCAACCAAATACATAATAAAATATGTACTTCACATTGTTTGTTACCGTTCTGATAACGGCAGTGGTGCTCGTGGTGGCGGCCTACGCCATCGCCAAGCTCGTAGGGCCGAGATCGTACAACGCGGTGAAGGGTGAGCCGTTCGAATGCGGCATTCCCACAAGGGGGTCCTCGTGGATGCCCGTGAACATAGGCTACTACCTGTTCGCCATCCTCTTCCTCGTCTTTGACATAGAGATGGTGTTCCTCTACCCGTGGGCCGTGGTGGTGAAGCTCCTCGGAGGGGCCGCCTTGGCGAGCGTGGGCTTTTTCCTTACCATATTGGTGCTGGGCCTGGCCTACGCATGGCGCAAGGGGGCGCTTGAATGGAAATGAAACAGCCGCACATAAAGAGTATCCCGTACGGGGAATTCAAGGACAACGACACCTTGGAAAGCATTGCCAAGGAGTTGCAGGATGGGGGATGCAACGTGGTGCTGGGCACCCTTGACCAGGCTATAAACTGGGGCCGCTCCAACTCGCTCTGGTCGCTCACGTTCGGCACAAGCTGCTGCGGCATAGAGTTCATGTCGGTGGGCTGCGCCAGGTACGACTTCGCCCGTTTCGGTTTCGAGGTAACCCGCAACTCCCCCCGCCAGGCAGACCTTATAATGTGCGCCGGCACGATAACCAACAAGATGGCGCCCGTGTTCAAGAGGCTTTACGACGAGATGGCCGACCCGAAGTACGTTGTGGCCGTGGGAGGCTGCACCATATCCGGCGGGCCGTTCAAGTCGAGCTACCACGTGGTGAAAGGCATAGGGGAGATTGTGCCGGTGGATGTGTACATTCCCGGCTGCCCTCCCAGGCCTGAGGCCCTGCTCTACGGCATGATGCAGCTGCAGCGCAAGGTGAAGGTGGAGAAGTTCCTCGGCGGGGTCAACCACAAGATGACTGCGGAGGAAAGGGCCAGGGCCATGGAGCCCATCGTAGTAACCGACATACCCGCGGGCTTCGACCCGGAAAAGGGATTGGAATAACAAGGGGGGCTGGAAAATGAAACTTGACCACATACTGACAGACAGCGCCAACGCAGGGAAGGAGTTGGCAAGGCTGCGCGAGGCAAAGGGCTTCGACTACCTTGTGACGATAGTGGGCGAGGACTTCGGCGAAGAGGGTCTCGGCTGCGTCTATATTTTGGAAAACACGCAGACACACGGCCGCGTGTCCGTAAAGGCCATAGCCGAAAGGATCGGGGAAGACCATGTGCTGCCCACTGCCACGGGACTGTGGAAAGCCGCCGAATTCTTGGAGCGGGAGGTGTACGACATGCTCGGGATAAAGTTCACCGGGCACCCGGACATGCGCAGGCTATTCCTGCGCAGCGACTTCCGTGGCCACCCGCTTAGGAAGGACTACGACACGAGTCCCGAAAACAATCGCTACCCCACCACGGACGAGCCTGAAAGCGGCTATACGTCCACCTACCACATAGGCACGGACGGACAGCTCGTGGAGACCCGCAGGAGGTTGTTTGAGGAAGACGACTTCGTGGTGAACATAGGCCCCAACCACCCCTCCACACACGGGGTGCTGAGGCTGCAAACCATAGCCGACGGTGAGACCATAAAGAAGATATACCCTCACCTGGGCTACATACACCGGGGCATGGAGAAGATGTGCGAGGAATTCACCTACCCGCAGACCCTCGCCATGGCCGACCGAATGGACTACCTCAGCGCCAACATCAACCGCCACGCACTCTGCGGGGTGATAGAAGAGGCGCTCGGGGTGGAACTGACGGACAGGATAAAGTACATACGCACGATAGTGGACGAGCTGCAAAGGCTCGACTCGCACCTGCTCTACATAGGCTGCTGCGCGCAGGACCTCGGGGCACTCACGGCATTCCTATACGCCATGCGCGACCGCGAACACGTACTCAACGTGCTTGAGGAGACCACCGGGGGCAGGCTCATACAGAACTACTACCGCATAGGCGGCTGCCAGGCCGACATAGACCCGGACTTCGTGAGGAACGTCAAGGCACTGTGCAACTACATGAAACCCATGTTCAGGGAGTATATGGACGTGTTCGGCAACAACATCATAACCAAGAAGCGGCTGTGCGGCGTGGGCCCGATGTCGCGCGAGGACGTGATAAGCTACGGCGTGACGGGCGGCTCCGGCCGAAGCTCCGGATGGAGCAACGACGTGCGCAAGCACCACCCCTACGCCATGTACGCCGAGGTGGAATTTGACGAAATCACCAACGGCATGTGCGACTCCTACGGGCGCTACTTGGTGCGCATAGAGGAGATGAAGCAGAGCATCCGCATAATGGAGCAGCTCATAGACAACATCCCACCCGGGGACTACTATGTGAAGCAGAAGGCCGTGATAAAGGTGCCCGAGGGGCAGTGGTACTTCAGCTGCGAGGGCAGCCGCGGAGAGATTGGCGTATACCTTGACTCGCGCGGAGAAAAGATGCCGTACCGCCTCAAGTTCCGCCCTATGGGCCTGAACCATGTGGCGGCCATGGACGAGATGTTGCGCGGGCAGAAGATAGCCGACCTCATCACGGCCGGGGCAGCCCTCGACTTCGTGATTCCGGATATAGACAGGTAGCCCCTCGGCCGACCTATTACACACACTTAAAGCAACAAGACAGTGTTCGACTTTTCAACAGTAACCAACTGGATAGACGCCCTGCTCAGGCAGACACTCGGGCTGCCCGGGGGCTGGGCCGTCTTCGTGGAGTGCGTGCTGGTGGCCTTGGCCATACTCACGGGCTACACAATACTGGCCATAGCGCTGATATTCATGGAGCGCAAGGTGTGCGCTCACTTCCAATGCCGCCTTGGCCCAATGAGGGTGGGGCCCTGGGGTGTGTTCCAGGTGTTCGCAGACGTGCTGAAAATGCTCACCAAGGAAATATTCGCGGTGGACAAGGCCGACAAGCTGCTGTACTACGTGGCGCCCATACTCGTGATAGCCGCCTCGGTGGGCACGTTCTCGTTCCTGCCGTGGAACAAGGGGGCCGGCATACTCGACTTCAACGTGGGAGTGTTCCTCATTACAGCCATATCCAACATCGGAGTAGTGGGGATATTCCTCGCCGGCTGGGGTAGCAACAACAAGTACGGAGTGGTGTCGGCCATGCGCGGCGCCGTGCAGATGATATCCTACGAGATGTCTCTCGGGCTATGCCTGATAGCAGCTGTGGCCATGACTGGCACCATGCAGGTGGGAGGCATAGTGGAATACCAGACCGGGCCGTGGAACTGGCTCATATTCCGTGGCCACATACCGGCCTTGGTGGCTTTCTTGGTATTCCTCGTGGCCGGCAACGCCGAGGCCAACCGCGGCCCGTTCGACCTGGCCGAGGCCGAGAGCGAACTCACCGCCGGCTACCACACCGAGTACAGCGGCATGGGCTTCGGCTTCTACTACCTGGCCGAGTTCCTCAACCTCTTCGTGATATCTGGCATAGCAGCCACGGTGTTCCTCGGGGGCTGGGCGCCCGTCAACATCGGGGTGGAAGCCTTTGACGCTGCCATGGACATGGTGCCAGGCATCGTGTGGTTCCTCGGCAAGGCCTTCATGGTGGTGTGGCTGCTGATGTGGGTGAGGTGGACGTTCCCCCGCCTGCGCATAGACCAGATACTCACACTGGAATGGAAATACCTGATGCCGCTGGCCCTGGCCAACCTCGTGCTGATGACAGTATGCGTGGCCTTCGGATGGCACTGGTAACAACAAACACAGCCAAGAAATGGAAAACAACCAATCATATTTCGGAGAAATCCTCTCGGGCATAAAGACTTTGGCGACGGGCTTGAAGGTTACCCTCAAGGAATACGCCTCGCCCAAGTCCACCGAGCAATACCCCGAAAACCGCAAGACCACGCTGCACGTGGCAAAGCGCCACCGCGGCCGCCTTGTGATGAAGAGGGACGAAGCCGGGGAGGTGAAGTGCACAGCCTGCATGCTGTGCGAAAAGGCGTGCCCCAACGGCACCATTGTGCTGAAAACGGTGATGGAAACCACCGAGGACGGTAAGAAGAAGCGCCGCATAGCCGACTACCAGTACGACCTGGGGGACTGCATCTTCTGCGAACTCTGTGTCAACTCCTGCAACTTTGATGCCATAGAGTTCACAAACGACTTTGAGAACAGCGTCTTCGACCGCGGGCAGCTCGTGCTGCACCTTGACAAGGAGCATTACCGGAGTTCGCTGCCCAACATCCTCGACGGCGGGGCAGACTACGAAATAGGGCGTTTCAACACAAAGAGAAAATAACATGGCAAATATGGTAATGTTCGGCGTACTCGCCGTTGTAATCATCGCTTCGGCCATTGTTTGTGTCTCCACCAAGAGGGTCATGAGGGCGGCCACGTTCCTGCTCTTCGTGCTATTCGGAGTGGCCGGGATATACTTCCTCCTGGACTACACGTTCCTTGGGGCTGCACAGATAGCCGTCTATGCCGGGGGTATCACAATGCTCTACATCTTCGCAATACAGCTCGTCTCCAAAGACACCCTGCAAGGCCTTGTGGAGCGTTTCAAGGGGACCCGCGTCTTGGCCGGGGCTGCGGTGTCGCTCGCCGGCTTAGCCATGGTGCTGGCCGTGGTGGCCAAGCACGGCTTCATAGACAGGGCAGCGGAGATGGCTGATAAGGAGTTGCCGATGGAATCGATCGGCGGGGCCCTGCTCGGCACCGGAAAGCACGGCTACGTGCTGCCGTTCGAGTTCATATCCGTGTTTCTGCTGGCCTGCATCATAGGCGGCATACTCATAGCAAGAAAGGAGGAAAGCAAATGATACACGCAAGCTGCCTGATAGGAGTGGGCGCTCTGTTGTTCTTCATAGGGGTGTTCGGCTTCTTCACAAGGCGCAACATGATAGCCATGCTCATATCAATAGAGCTGGTGCTAAATGCTGCCGACCTCAATTTCGCGGCGTTCAACCGCATACTCTACCCCGGGCAATTGGAGGGCTTTTTCTTCACCCTCTTCTCCATAGGGGTTAGCGCGGCTGAGACTGCGGTGGCCATAGCCATAATAGTAAATGTTTACCGCCACTTCAAGAGCGACAAGGTAAGCAACATTGAAAACATGAAGCTCTAAGGACTTATGGTTTACGACATATCATACATGATACTGCTGCTGCCGGCACTCAGTTTCCTCGTGCTGGGGCTGCTCGGGATGAAGCTCACGCACAAGGCCGCCGGCATCATCGGCACGCTCTCGCTGGCTGCGGTTACGGTGCTGTGCTACTACACGGCTTTCCAGTACTTCATAGCCGACGGACGCGGGGCCGACGGGCTTTTCCCCACGGTTACGCCGTTCAACATCACGTGGATAAAGTTCAGCGAACTGCTCACTTTCAACATCGGTTTCCGCCTTACGCCCATATCGGCCATGATGCTGATAGTGATAAGCACGGTGAGCCTCATGGTGCACATCTACTCGTTCGGCTATATGCACGGAGAGAAGGGCTTCCAGCGCTACTACGCCTTCCTGTCGCTGTTCACCATGTCTATGCTCGGCTTGGTGGTGGCCACAAACATTTTCCAGATGTACCTCTTCTGGGAACTCGTGGGCGTGTCGTCCTACCTACTCATAGGCTTCTACTACCCGCTGCCCAGCGCGGTGGCGGCTTCCAAGAAGGCTTTCATCGTGACGAGGTTTGCGGACTTGTTCTTCCTCATAGGCATACTTTTCTACAGCTTCTACGTGGGCACGTTCAACTACGACCTCTCGCAGATGTCGCCCGAGAACATGTCCATGCTGCAAGGGGCGGCCTGGATACTGCCGGCATCGCTGTTCATGATGTTCATAGGCGGAGCGGGCAAGAGCGCAATGTTCCCCCTGCACATATGGCTGCCCGACGCAATGGAAGGCCCCACACCCGTGTCGGCCCTCATCCACGCGGCCACCATGGTTGTGGCGGGTGTATACTTGGTGGCGAGCTTGTTCCCCATTTTCGTCCAGTACGCCCCGGGGCAGCTCCACTGGATAGCCTACATCGCCGCCTTCACGGCCTTCTACGCTGCGGCGGTGGCCTGCGTGCAGAGCGACATAAAGAGGGTTCTGGCCTTCTCCACCATATCCCAGATAGGCTTCATGCTCGTTGCCTTGGGAGTGTGCGTGCCCGAGGCTGACGGCACGTTCGGCCACACAGCCGAATACGCCCACCACGGCGGGCTCGGCTACATGGCCGGGATGTTCCACCTCTTCACCCACGCAATGTTCAAGGCCTGCCTCTTCCTCGGCGCCGGCTGCATAATACACGCTGTGCACTCCAACGAGAAAGACCGCATGGGCGGCCTTAGGAAATACATGCCCGTAACCCACGCCACGTTCCTCATATCGTGTCTGGCCATTGCCGGCATATATCCCCTTTCTGGCTTCTTCTCCAAAGACGAGATACTTGTGGCTTGCTACCGGTTCCACCCGCTGATGGGGGCAGTGATGAGCGGCATAGCCATGATGACGGCTTTCTACATGTTCCGCCTGTACTACGTGATATTCTGGGGCAAGAGCTACTACGAGGCCAATGCGTCCAACGGTGCGCACAAGCCCCACGAGGCACCGGCGGCCATGACCATACCAATAGTGGTGCTGGCGGCCATAACGGTGGGTGCCGGGTTCATACCTTTCGGGCGCTTCATCAGCGCCAACGGTGTGGCCTTTGACACGCACATAGACTGGATGGTGGCCGGCACCAGCACGGCCCTCGCAATAGTGGGCATAGCCCTTGCCACGTTCATGTACAAGGGCGGGGATACACCCGTGGCCGACAAGTTGGCCAAGGCCCTGCCCGGGTTGCACCGCGCCGCCTACAAGCGCTTCTACATGGACGAGGTGTGGCAGTATGTTACCCACAAGGTGATATTCCGCTGCGTCTCCAAGCCGATAGCCTGGTTCGACCGCCACGTGGTTGACGGTGCATTCGACTTCATGGCCTGGGGGGCCAACGAGGCCGGCGAGAGCATACGCCCGTGGCAGAGCGGGGATGTGAGGAGGTATGCCGTGTGGTTCCTCTCGGGGAGCGTGGCGATAGCCCTCGTATTGATAGCTTCCCTATAAACATTAGCACAAACACACAATGAACATACTCAGCTTATTCGTAGCGATACCGGCGCTCATGCTGCCCGCCTTGTGGATGGCCCGCAGCACAAACCAGGTGCGCGGGGTGATGGTGGCCGGCTCTTCGTGCCTGCTCGCCCTATCCGTATGGCTCACCGTGGCATTCATACAGCTCCGAGGGGCGGGGGAGGCCGCCCCGATGCTCTTCACGGACAGCATAACGTGGTTCAAGCCGCTCAACATAGCCTACAGCGTGGGCGTGGACGGCATCTCCGTGGTTATGCTGCTGCTGTCGAGCATCATAGTGTTCACCGGCACCTTCGCCTCCTGGCGCTTGCAGCCGCTCACCAAGGAGTACTTCCTTTGGTTCACCCTGCTGTCGACCGGTGTATACGGCTTCTTCATAACGACGGACATGTTCACCATGTTCATGTTCTACGAGGTGGCTCTCATACCCATGTACCTGCTCATAGGTGTGTGGGGCAGCGGCCAAAAGGAATACGCGGCCATGAAGCTCACCCTGATGCTCATGGGCGGCTCCGCCCTGCTCATCATAGGCATCCTGGGCATCTACTTCTTCAGCGGCGCCACCACGATGAACGTGCTTGAGATAGCGCGCATGGCGAACATACCCGAGCACATACAGAACATATTCTTCCCCTTCGTCTTCATAGGCTTCGGGGTACTCGGGGCCCTGTTCCCCTTCCACACGTGGTCGCCGGACGGGCACGCCTCCGCCCCCACTGCGGTGTCCATGCTGCACGCCGGGGTGCTGATGAAGCTCGGGGGCTACGGCTGCTTCCGCATCGCGATGTTCCTCATGCCCCAGGCCGCGCACAACCTCGGCTGGATATTCATCATCCTCACCACCATATCCGTGGTGTACGGGGCGTTCTCGGCATGCGTGCAGACAGACCTGAAGTACATCAACGCCTACTCGTCCGTGTCCCACTGCGGACTGGTGCTCTTCGCCCTGCTCATGATGACGCAGGCCTCCTGCACCGGCGCGATAATCCAGATGCTGTCCCACGGCCTGATGACGGCCCTGTTCTTCGCACTGATAGGCATGATATACGGTCGCACCCACACACGCGACATCCGCAAGCTCGGCGGACTGATGAAGATAATGCCGTTCTTGTCCGTGGGCTACGTCATAGCCGGCCTTGCCAACCTCGGGCTGCCGGGCTTCTCGGGCTTCGTGGCGGAGATGACAATCTTCGTGGGGTCGTTTGAAAACAACGACACCTTCCACCGCGCCGCCACCATCATCGCCTGCACATCCATAGTGACCACGGCGGTGTACATACTGCGCGTGGTGGGAAAGATCCTATTCCAGAAAGTGGCCGACCCACACTACGAGACCCTTACGGACGCGACCTGGGACGAGCGCGTGGCCGTGGCCGCCCTGATCTTCTGCGTGGCCGGGTTGGGCATAGCCCCCCTCTGGGTCAGCGAAGTGGTGAGGGACACAGTAGGCCCGATGCTCGACCACATACACCTGGCGGCACTGTAACAAACACATAACAACACACAAAGATGGATTACAGCCAATTCCTACATATGTTGCCGGAGCTGACGCTCACGCTGCTGCTCATAGTGGCCTTCATCGCCGATTTCGCCACCGCCGGCAAGGAGCGCAAGTGGCTCCACCCGGCCATGTGCCTGCTGCTGGCGGCGCACACGGCGGTGAACTTCCCCACGGGCGCCCCGGCCGAGCTGTTCGGGGGAATGTACGTCTCCACCCCGGCCACTGGCGTGATAAAGACCATACTCGCCGCGGCCACGCTCGTGGTGCTAATACAGAGCCGCGGGTGGCTCGGGCGCAAGGACACAGCCGGCAGGCAGGGCGAGTTCTACATGCTGCTCTTCGCCACGCTGCTCGGCATGGACTTGATGGTGAGTGCGGGCCACTTCCTTACGTTCTTCCTCGGCCTGGAGACGGCCTCCGTGCCGATGGCGTGCCTTGTGGCCTTCGACAAGCACAGCCGCAAGTCGGCCGAGGCCGGGGCAAAGTTCATCCTCACGGCGGTGTTCTCCTCCGGAGTGATGCTCTACGGCCTTTCGTTCATGTACGCCCAGGCCGGCACGCTCTACTTCGGCGATTTCGCCGGGGCTGTGGAAGCCACGCCGCTCTCCGTGCTGGGCATGGTGTTCTTCTTCAGCGGCTTGGGCTTCAAGCTATCCCTCGTGCCGTTCCACTTCTGGACAGCCGACAGCTACCAGGGCGCTCCCACCAACGTGGCGGCCTACCTCTCGGTGGTTTCAAAGGGCGCGGCGGCTTTCGCGGCCTGCACCATACTTGTGAAAGTGCTCGCGCCGATGAGCAGCGAATGGATGCCCATGCTGTACATGCTCGTGGCTGCCACCATCACCATAGGCAACCTCTTCGCCATAAGGCAGAGCGACATAAAGCGCTTCATGGCGTTCAGCTCCGTGTCGCAAGCAGGCTACATAATGCTTGCCGTGGTGGGCAACTCCGCAGCCGGCTCCGCAGCCCTGGTGTATTACATACTGATATACGCGGCGGCCAACCTGGCCGTGTTCGCCATAATAAGCGCGGTGGAGGAGAACAACGGCGGGCGCACGGAGATATCCGACTACGACGGCCTGTACTCCACCAACCCGAAGCTGGCCTTCATAATGACACTGGCGCTGTTCTCGCTTGGCGGCATACCGCCGTTCGCCGGCATGTTCAGCAAGTTCTTCGTCTTCATGGCTGCGGCTGAGCAAGGTTCGGCCATGGCCTACGCAGTGGTGTTCATCGCCCTTGTCAACACCGTGGTGAGCCTGTACTACTACCTGCTCATAGTCAAGGCCATGTACATACGCACGGCCGCCACCCCCCTGCCCGCATTCAAGAGCGACGGTGGCACAAGGCTCGCCTTGGCCATAAGCACGGCGGGCGTAGCCCTGCTCGGAGTCGTGTCGGCAGTGTACCACTGGGTGGAAGCCGCTATGTAAACATTGCCGGAAACCATTTTCGGCCACACACCGCTTGCGGGCGTGCATTGATATGCACGCCCGCAAGCGTTTTTACGGAGGATGCTGCGCCCCCTTGCCCATAGGGCGTTGTTTTCCATGCCGGGGCGTAGGGACGAGGCTTGCCGCGCCGGGTCGTAAAGGACAAACCCGAGGATGGCCGCTTTTCGCTAAATTTGCATTATAACACACACTACTATTCCAACAATGATAGACACCGTAGAACTTTTCGCAGGCACGGGCGGACTGGCCCTTGGCTTGCAAGAAGCGGGATTCTCCCACACCGCTTTGGTGGAGAGAGACAGGCATTCGTGCGACAATTTGGAGAGTAACGCCGCATACGTGGCTGCGAAAGACGGAATAGGATGGAATGTGGAGCAAGCTGACGTGCGAACTATCGACTTCTCGCCTTATGAAGGACTTGTCCGAGTGGTGGCGGGTGGCCCTCCATGCCAACCATTTTCATTGGGTGGAAAGGGCAAGGCTTACGATGACTCACGCGACATGTTCCCCGAAGCGGTGCGTGCCGTGCGGGAGATAAAGCCCGAGGCGTTCATCTTTGAGAACGTGAAAGGCTTGCTGCGCAAATCGTTCAGCACCTATTTCAACTACATCATCCTGCAACTCACCTACCCGGAAATCGTCCGACCCGCAGCCGGGACGTGGCAAGACCACTTGGCTTTGCTGGAGCGCCAGCACACGTCCACGGGAGGAATGGCGTTGAAATACAATGTCGCTTTCCGCGTGCTGAACGCCGCCGACTATGGCATTCCGCAGATGCGCCACCGTGTTTTCATAGTAGGCTTCCGCAGCGACATCAACGCGCAATGGGCATTCCCGGAGGGTATGTATTCCCAAAACGCACTGCTATATGACCAATGGGTTACGGGACGTTATTGGGATGCCCATTCCATGGAACGCCCCGACTGTCCGTTCTCGCAAAAACAACTTGACGACATCAAAGCTAAGAATGCCGATTTGTTTGCGGGGAAACGCCCTTGGCGCACCGTCCGGGACGCATTGCGCGGTTTGCCCGAACCTTATATGGAGGATGGAACCCCGCAAAACCACCGCTACCACGGCGCGGCAAAGGTTTATCCGGGGCATACGGGGAGCGTGATGGATATGCCGTCTAAGACAATAAAAGCGGGTGCGCACGGGGTACCAGGGGGTGAAAACATGCTCGTGTTGGATAGCGGCGCGATGCGCTACTACACCGTCCGTGAGAGTGCACGCATCCAGACGTTCCCCGACGGATACGTGTTCCGCTCGTCTTGGACCGAAAGCATGCGGCAGATCGGCAACGCCGTGCCGGTCGATTTGGCGCGGCAGGTGGGGCAGTCGGTCGCGTTGCAACTGCAATGATATGATTGTCGGCTTGGGATACGTTGCATGTGGGGCGCATCTGGGCCGATAGGCTGAAACCTTACAACAGATGCCGTGAGGATTTGGAAAGGCAAGTTGTGGAATTCCTAACTTGATACGAATCCCGATATTCCGACAACGGTTTGACCGAGTTTGGAAACCATAGTTCAAAGATGAAAAAGGGGTGCAATTTCGTTTGCACCCCTTTTTCATGGAGTTGCCTACGCTGCTGGCGGTACCACGGCGTGGTACATCCAATACCGGGGCGTGGTACAAGAAATACCAAGGCGTGGTACCATCGGTACCACGCCTTGGTATTGTGCCGCGGTTAGGGGTTGCGGGGTACCCCCTGGCCGTCCTGCCGTCCTTTCCTTGCAGGGCAGCCCGCCTATCCCAATTTGCCTATGTAAGAACGCCACCCGTACGCGGCCACCACCGTGAAGCAGAGCAGCGGCAGGATGAACGAAAGGTTCACAGCGGGGAAGCCGCCCACTTCCCCCAGGTCTATCACCATGGCTTGAAGCGGTGGCAGCACAGAGCCGCCGAGTATGGCCATTATTAGCCCGGCCGCGCCTATCTTGGCGTCTTCCCCCATCCCGGACAGGGCTATGCCGTATATGGTGGGGAACATGAGCGACATGCAGGCCGACACCCCCACGAGGCAGTACAGCCCCCACACGTTTTGCAAGGCCACCACCCCGGCGGTGAGCAGGCTCCCGGCCACGGCCAGCACGCAGAGCAAAAGGCCCGGCTTGACGTATTTGAGGAAATAGGTGCAGGCGAAGCGGCTGCAACAGAACAGGGCCATGGCGGCGATGTTGTAAGACTGCGACAGCACCTCGGCGTCCCTCTCGGCCATGCCTTCCCCCATGAATATGCGCGTGCCGTATTGTATTATGAACGTCCAGCACATTATCTGCACGCCCACGTAGAAAAACTGCGCCACAACTCCCTCGCGGTACTTCCCCGAGGAGAACACCCTCCCGAGCGCATGGAAGAACCTTTCGCCCGTTTGCCCCCCGGCCTTGGCCGGCATCTTCGTGGCGGCCACTGCGGCGAGCATGGCGAGTATCACCGCCCCTATGGCTATGTACGGCGATATGAGCACGGACAGGTCGGCATCCCGCATGGCCGCGAACTCCGCGTCCGTCAGCGCAGCCCTGCCTGCCGAGTCCATCGGGTTCAGCCTGGCCTGTATGAACTCCATGGCCACGTACATGCCGAGCAGGGAGCCCACGGGGTTGAAAGACTGCGCGAAGTTGAGCCGCCTCGTGGCGGTCGCCTCGCTGCCCATGGACAGTATGTAGGGGTTGGCACTGGTCTCAAGGAACGAAAGGCCGCAGGTCAGCACGAAGTATGCCGCCAGGAAAGGGTAGTAGGCCCCGGCCGCCTTTGCGGGGAGAAACATGAAAGCCCCTGCGGCGTACAGCGAAAGGCCGAGCATGATGCCAGCCTTGTAGGAATAGCGGCGAACGAACATGGCCGCCGGGAAGGCCATGGCGAAATAGCCCCCGTAGAAGGCCACCTGCACCAGCGCCCCGTCCGTAACGCTCATGCGGAATATCTTGGAGAATGCTTTCACCATGGGGTTGGTGATGTCGTGGGCGAATCCCCACAAGGCGAAGCACAATGTTACCAAGGCTACCGGGGCGATCCGCCCCCATGCGGCCCCGGCGTGTGTTTTCTTTGTGTTTTCCATTTTGCCGTTGTTTTGCCGGCGCAGTGCGGGTACGGGCTGTGCCGTCCCCCCGGCAAGGCGCAAAGTTAGCCATTTCCTAAGGGTTGGCGGCGGCTGCGGCCCGGCGCAAGCGCGGCAATGCGACAGTTGTAAAGACCGGCGGCTAAAATAAGAAACTAAAACGGTACCTTTGCAGGGATTTTCGGAGACATCGGGACACACAACAAAGACACATATGATCAAATCACAAGACATCAAGAAAGGCACTTGCATCCGCATGGACGGCAAGCTGTACTTCTGCATCGACTTCCTGCACGTGAAGCCCGGCAAGGGTAACACCATCATGCGCACCACGCTGAAAGACGTGGTGAGCGGCAGGGTGCTGGAAAAGCGCTTCAACATAGGCGAGGCCTTGGAAGACGTGAGGGTGGAACGCCGCAACTACCAGTACCTCTACATGGAGGGCCAGGACTACATCTTCATGAACCAGGAAACCTTCGACCAGCTGCCCATAGCCAAGGACGTGATCACCGGGGTGGACTACATGAAGGAGGGGGACGTGGTGGAAGTGGTGAGCGACGCCGACACCTCCACCATTCTGTACGCCGAGATGCCCGTGAAGACCGTGCTGCGCATAACCCACAGCGAGCCGGGCATAAAGGGGGACACCGCCACCAACGCCACAAAGCCGGCCACGCTGGAAACCGGGGTGGAGGTAAGGGTGCCGCTGTTCGTCAACGAGGGCGACCTGATACAGGTGGACACGCGAGACGGCAGCTACCTGCAAAGGGTGAAGGAATAATGTCAAGGGAAACGCCCCGGCCCGCAAGCGTGCGGCCGGGGCGTTCCGCATACAGTATGGACTTCTCTTTCGTAATACCGGTATACAACAGGCCCGGTGAGGTGGACGAGCTGCTCGCGAGCCTTTGCCGGCAGGCTGCCGGCGGCTTCGAGGCGGTGGTGGTGGAAGACGGCTCGTCCCTGACGTGCAAGGACGTCGTGGACAAGTACGCCGGCCGCATACCCGTATCCTACCATTACAAGGAAAACAGCGGCCCGGGGCCGAGCCGCAACTACGGTGTGGAGAGGGCAAAAGGCCGCTACGCCATAATATTGGACAGCGACGTGGTGCTGCCTGACGGATACATAGACGAGGTGAAGGCGGAACTCTCACGCAAGAAGGCGGACGCTTTCGGCGGCCCTGACCGGGAGCACAGCTCTTTCACCCCGGTGCAGAAAGCCATATCCTACTCCATGACGAGCTTCCTCACCACCGGGGGTATAAGGGGTGGCAAAAGGAAGCTGGACAAGTTCTACCCCAGGTCGTTCAACATGGGAGTGGAACGCACGGCATACGCCCGCCTCGGAGGTTTCCGGGACATGAGGTTCGGCGAAGACATAGACTTTTCCATAAGGATATTCAAGGCCGGCCTTGAGTGCCGCCTTTTCCCGGGGGCTTGGGTGTGGCACAAGCGCCGCACCGATTTCCGCAAGTTTTTCAAGCAGGTGCACAACAGCGGCATCGCCCGTATCAACCTGGGCAGGCTGCACCCCGGCTCGCTTAAAGCGGTGCACGCCTTGCCGGCGGTGTTCACGGCCGGTTCCGCACTGCTTGCCGCCTTGGCGGCGGCCACGTTGTCGCCTTGGCCGCTTGTGCCGCTTGCCGCTTATGCACTGGTGGTGTTCGCGCATGCGGCTCTTTCGTGCCGCTCCGTGCGCATAGCCGCCCTTTCCGTGGTCGCGGCCTTCGTGCAGCTGTGGGGGTACGGGTCGGGGTTCATCGCCGCATGGTGGAAGATGCGCGTGATGGGCAAGGCCGGGTACAGCGCCTTTGAAAAGACATTTTACGACTGACCACAGGCATGGGCGGCCCCGTAAAGATGAACATAAACAGCTGGCCTGACGACGACAGGCCCAGGGAGAAGATGATGCGCCTGGGGGCCGGCGCGCTCAGCAATGCGGAACTCCTTGCCATACTGATAGGGTCGGGCTCCACGGAAGAGAGTGCGGTGGGCCTTATGCAAAGGCTGCTGGCCGACTGCAAGAACAACCTCAACACCCTCGGGAAGAAGACGCTCGGAGACCTCACCGCCTACAAAGGCATGGGGCCGGCAAAGGCACTGGCCATCATGGCCGCTTGTGAAGTGGGGAGGCGCAGGGCTTTGGAAAAAGCTGAGGAGAGGGCGTTGCTGAACTCGTCCGAAGCCATATACGGCCACATGCACCCCATAATGCAAGACCTGGACGTGGAGGAAGCCTGGGCGTTGTACCTCAACCAGGGCTGCCGGCTCATAAAGGCCGAGAGGATTTCGCGCGGAGGACTCAGCGAAACCTCCATAGATGTGAGGCTGGTCATGAGGAGCGCGCTGCTCTGCAACGCCACCGTGGTGGCCATTTGCCACAACCACCCGAGCGGGAACACATCGCCAAGTTCAGCTGACGACCGCATTACGCAGGCCGTGGCGAAGGCATGCTCAACCATGAGGATACACTTCGCCGACCACTTGGTGGTAACGGACGGGGCCTACTACTCGTACCGCGACGAGGGCAGGCTCTGACCATCCATACATGCCGCCTTGCTTGAACAAAAGCGGCAAAAAGGATACCTTTGCACCATACAATCACAACGCACACTATGGAAGAATTGGAATTGAAGTACGGTTGCAACCCGAACCAGAAACCCTCACGCATATTTTCGGAAAGCGGGCGGCTGCCCATCACCGTCCTCAACGGCACCCCGGGATACATCAACTTTCTTGACGCGCTGAACGCATGGCAGCTCGTAAGCGAACTGAAAGAGGCCACTGGGCTTCCCTCCGCCACGTCGTTCAAGCACGTCTCGCCGGCCGGGGCTGCGGTGGGCCTGCCGCTCAGCGAAACCCTCAAAAGGATATATTTCACCGGAGACAAAGACCTTTCTCCTTTGGCGTGCGCATACGCAAGGGCCAGGGGGGCTGACAGGATGAGTTCATACGGAGATTTCGTGGCCCTTAGCGACACCTGCGACAAGGACACCGCCATGCTGATAAAGCCCGAGGTGAGCGACGGCGTGATAGCCCCGGGATTCACGGACGAGGCCATGGAGATACTGCGCGCCAAAAAGGGCGGACGCTACAACGTGATACAGATAGACCCGCTGTACACCCCCGGGGCGGTGGAGCGCAAGCAGGTGTTCGGGGTTACGTTCGAGCAGGGGCGCAACACGGTGAAACTAAACGACCCGGCATTGTTCGCCAACATACCCACGGCCAACAAGGATTTCACGCCGGAAGCCATACGCGACTTGACCATCGCCCTTATCACACTCAAATACACCCAGAGCAACTCCGTGTGCTACGCCGTGGACGGCCAGGCTATAGGTATCGGGGCCGGCCAGCAGAGCCGCATACACTGCACGCGCTTAGCCGGCAACAAGGCCGACATATGGAGGCTCAGGCAGCACCCCAAGGTGATGGGGCTGCCTTTCGTGGACGGCATCCGCCGTGCAGACCGAGACAACACCATAGACTTGTACATAGGAGAGGACTGCGGAGATGTGCTGAACGACGGGGCATGGCAGGCTTTGTTCAAATCACGCCCGGAGCCGCTCACTGCGGAAGAGAAGAGGGAGTGGATATCGGCGCACGGTGGGGTGAGCTTGGCCAGCGATGCATTCTTCCCGTTCGGGGACAACATTGAGAGGGCGCACCGCAGCGGTGTGGGCTACATTGCCCAGGCCGGGGGGTCCGTAAGGGACGACCACGTAATATCCACCTGCGACAAATACGGCATAGCCATGGCCTTCACCGGTGTGAGGCTCTTCCATCATTGACAAGTCGGGGCATGGACGACATAGATGAGATAATACAAGGCGGAGGCCTCGTCTTCAAGGGTGAATGGCGTGGGGCTGTGAGCGGTGCAGGCAAGGTGAAGACAAAGGCCAAGAAGAAGCAGTACATCACCGGGGCGCACGGCAGCGGAGCCGCCAAGCAGAAAGCAAAGTACCATAAGGAACGCGCCAACCGCCACAAGAAATGACCGCGGATGCCCAATAGCCTACCTCTGTTCATAGCGCGGCGCTACCTCTTTTCCAAGAAAAGCACAAGTGCGATAAACGCGATATCGGCCATTTCCGCAATCGGTGTGGCCGTGGCCACGATGGCGCTCGTTGTGGTGCTCAGCGTGTTCAACGGCTTCCACGACCTTGTGGCTTCTTTCTTCACCAATGTGGACCCTCAGCTTAAAGTGGTGCCTGCGAAGGGAAAGACGGCCCCGGTGGACGACCCCGTGTTCGCGGCCATAAAGGCCCTGCCCGAGGTGTCCGTGGCTTCCGAATGTGTGGAAGACAGGGCGTTGGCCATGTACGGCGGCAAGCAGGCCATGGTTACAATAAAGGGGGTTGACGACAACTTCGGGGAGCTGACGCGGATCGGGGACGTGCTGTATGGGGACGGCGATTTCCAACTATATGCGGCAGGCCTGCAATACGGGGTGCCGGGCATAAGGCTGGCAGGGGAACTCGGGGCTACTGCGCGGTACAAGGGGCACATATATGTTTTCGCCCCCATAAAGGACGGACAGGTGGATTTGGCAAACCCTTCTTCAAGTTTCGCGGTCGACTCGCTGATTTCCCCGGGGGTGTTGTTGGCTGTCAATCAGGGGAAGTACGACAAGGGGTACATCTTCACTTCCGTGGGTTTTGCAAGGGCTCTATTCGGGGAGCAGGGAATGGCCTCCTCGCTTGAACTGAGATTGGAAGACGGCAGCGACATAGACAAGGTGAAAGCCAAGATAGAAAGCCTTGCCGGGGGGAAATACATCGTGCAAGACCGCTTTGAGCAGCAAGCCGACACGTTCCGTATAATGGCCGTGGAGAAGTTCATTGCCTACATATTCCTTACGTTCATCCTCATAGTGGCTTGCATCAACATCATAGGCTCGCTCTCCATGCTTATGATAGACAAGAAAAAGGATGCCGACACACTGCGGAGCTTAGGGGCTTCCGGCACCCAAATTTCACGCATCTTCCTTTACGAGGGTTGGATGATTTCCGTGGCGGGGGCTGCCATAGGTGTGCTTCTCGGATTGGCCTTGTGTTGGGTGCAGCAGGAGTTTGGCATTGTAACGTTGGGTGAGAACAGCGGTTCGTTCGTCATCAACGCCTACCCGGTGAGCGTCCATTACTGGGATGTGGCCATGGTGGCCGCCACAGTGGTGGTGGTGGGCTGGCTTTCGGCGTGGTACCCGGCAAAGTTCTTGGCCAAAAGGCTGCTTGAAAACAAGGGATGATATGACTCTGTTGGAGAAATTGAATGCGGAAGACCGCTTCGCAGCCGAAGCCGGCATACGGCTCACGGCCGTGTCGCAGGGCAAGGCCACGGCGGTGATGGAGGTGGGGAAGGGACACCTGAACGGGGCCGGGGTTTGCCAAGGAGGGGCCGTTTTCACACTTGCCGACTTGGCCATGGCCGCTGCGGCCAACAGCCATGGCCGGCTCTCCCTCAGCCTTGGTGGGAATATCGTTTTCCATAATCCCGCCACGGAGGGGGATGTGTTGCTGGCCGATGCATCGGAAGTGGTGAGCGGAGGCAGGATAGCCTATGTGGAGGTGAGGGTTGCCAAGGCAGACGGCACACACGTGGCCACGCTTACGTCCACGGCATACCGCAAGGCTGCCATGATGGACTTTTGCGGGCTTATGTAAACCTTTGCATTTTTGGCGGCCATCCGAGCTTTGGCAGCCGAGGTGTCTTGTGTGTGGAAAGCCTTACATTTGCACGGATACCAAACATTACACCTATGGACTTAAAAACCAAAGTGATAGCTATGGCTGCTTTGTTCCCTACAATTGTGTGTGGGCAGGGGATTTTCGACCAATGCCGCTACACTCCCAACTCCACGGAATACAGGGTGGTCGCTTCCGACACGGCCGGGAATGTCATACTCAGGCTGTATGACGGGGCCGATGGAGGGCAACCCTTGCGCACAGTGAAAATGAAATGCAAGGGTGGGAACCTGTTTACCGCCACTGTCCCTGGGGACCAAAAGGGACTATTCTACACGTTTGACATAGGCTGCGGGGAAACCCCCGGGGTGTTTGCAAAGGCCGTGGGGATGAACGGCAAGCGTGGTTGCGTGGTGGATATGAGGGAGACGGATCCGGAGGGGTGGAGTGGGGACAAGCGTCCATTGCTCAAATCCCCGGCAGACCTTGTGATATACGAAATGCACCACAGGGACTTTTCCGTATCACCAGAGTCTGGTATGGAAAACAAAGGCAAGTTCATAGCCTTGGCGGAACCTGCGGCCATATCCCACTTGAAATCGCTCGGGGTGAATGCGGTGCACATCCTGCCGTCTTTCGACTTTGCCACTATAGACGAAGCGAAGCCGGACACGCCGCAGTACAATTGGGGCTACGACCCTCTCAACTACAATGTGCCGGAGGGCAGCTATTCCACCAACGCGGCAGACCCGAAGAGTAGGATACGGGAGTTTAAGCAGATGGTAATGGCACTGCACAAGGTCGGCATAAGGGTGATACTCGACGTGGTCTACAACCATACCAACGACATAGAACATGGCAATTTCCAGCGTACTTATCCCGACTACTATTATAGGAAAACCGCAGACGGAAAGTTTTCCAACGGCTCGGCTTGCGGTAACGAAACCGCCAGCGAAAAGCCCCTTATGCGGCACTTCATGATAGAGTCTGTGAAGCACTGGATAAACGAGTACCATGTGGACGGGTTCAGGTTCGACCTTATGGGAATGCACGACATACCAACTATGAATGCCATAAGGAAGGCCGTGGACAAGATAGACCCGTCCATATACATATACGGGGAGGGTTGGAGCGCAGGAAGCTGCGCTTTGCCGTTGGAAAAGCTGGCCGTGAAGGCCAACACCAGGATGTTGCACGGCATAGGGGCTTTCAGCGATGAGTTGAGGGACGCCCTACGAGGGCCGTTCAACGATAATTCCAAGGGGGCGTTCCTCGCAGGGATACCTGGTAGCGAGGAGAGTGTCAAGTTTGGGATAGTGGGCGCAGTGGAACATCCCCAGGTGGACTACTCCAAGGTTAATTATTCAAAGTCTGCGTGGGCTTCCGAACCTACGCAGATGGTTTCGTATGTGAGCTGCCATGACGACATGTGCCTTGTGGATAGGTTGAAAGCGAGCATTCCGGGTATTTCCGAAGAAGAGGTGGCAAGGCTGGGAATGCTGGCCCAGACCTCAGTGTTCACCTCGCAGGGAGTCCCGTTCATGCTGAGTGGGGAAGAAATGCTGAGGGATAAGAAAGGTGTGCATAACTCATATAAGTCTCCGGATAGTGTCAACCAGCTGCCGTGGGAAAACCTTGGCAAGTTCCCATGGGTGTTTGACTATTACAAGGGCTTGGCGGCTTTGCGTGCCCACCATCCGGCATTCCGGTTGGGAAAGGCGGAACTTGTAAGGAAGCACTTGGAGTTTTTGGACACGCGTCCTTGCCTTGTGGCGTTTAGGTTGGCGGGTCATGCCGGGGGTGATGCCTGGGATGAGATTGTTGTGGTGCTGAACGGGGCAAACGAAGTGCGCCAATTGGACTTGCCCTCTGATGGTATTTACACTGTGGTCTGCCGCAATGGGGTTATTGACGAGGGGGGATTGGGAATAGTACATGGCGGCAGCGTGGAAGTGGGGCCGCGCAGCGCCTTGGTAATGCATAGGTGAACAGCTGCTGCAGTATGGGCAAACCTTAATGGCCAGCTACCGCAGTGCGGCAGCTGGCCATCAGTTCTTTGTTCCTCTCCTTATTTACTTTGCAGGGGCTTGCGGGGCTTGTTGTGCCGGTGCGGCAGCTCCGCCGAATCCCGGTGTGTTAGCCGGGTTTGTGGTCTGGGTCTGTATGGCTGCGTTTTCCATCACGCTCTGTTCGTGTGCGGCTTTCGGCGCAACGTATGCGCAAGCCACGCTCAGCACAACCATGGAAATGGCCAAGCCCCATGTGGCCTTCTCTATGAAGTACGTGGTTTTCCTAACGCCCATTATGGCGTTGGTGGACGAGAAATTGGACGCGAGGCCACCGCCTTTTGACTCCTGTATGAGTACGATCAGTATCATCAGCACTGCCAATACGAGGATCAGCGCCACGAGTAAATAGTAAATCATTATTGTTGTTTTTTTGTTTTGCTTATGAGCATCAGTTTCTCCAAAAACCGCATTTGATCTGCAAAGTAAGCGTTTTTATCCGTGTTATTCAAATTAAGCTGCCTTATTATTTCAAATGCCTTACCATATCGGCCTTGTTTGATGTAAATCTTGGCCAATGTCTCGGTGCAGACGCTTTCATACGTATTCTCTCCGCCGTTTTCTTCTTCCGCTTTGATACCTTGTGCGGCTGTGTCTTCAAGGGGGGGGGGCAGTTGCGAAATCTTTATTTTTCCTCCCTCCTTGTATATGAAGTCGTCTATGAGGGTTTGGCCTTTCAGTGTGGCACTCCCGGCGGTGTCGTCCACGTCTTGGCTTATTTCCATTAGGTAGGCCACATAGTCCGTGGTGGCATCCACCGCCGTTGGCTTTCTCTTCGGGTTTTTCTCCTTTGGCTGTGCTTCCTCGTCTTTCGGTATGGATTCAAGGAAATTGTCAATCAGGGCTATGGTTCTCGGGTTGCCGGGTTTCGCTGTGGAGGCTTCCCCTGCGCCGTCATCCGTCTTTTTTATGCGGTAGTGGCCGGCTTCCACCATTTCAAACAAGGCCTTGCGATCAGTAATCCATATCGCAGCCCGGCGCAGTTCCTGATCAAAGCCAGGGTCGTGCAGCAGGTACAAGTTCTTGAGCAGCAGCAACCTTGCGGTCTGGTAATACGGGTGCAGTGCAAGCAGGCTGCGCAGGTCGTACAGGGTCTCCCTGTCCATGGCCTCCGGATGCTCTATCAGGTGTCTAATGTTTATGCCCATGTGTCGTGCTTGCTTTCCAGTGCCGGCTGTTACCAGTTGGCCACGGTGGCGTTGAATATTTGGTCTACGAGGTCTTTCACCATTTGCCCCACCAACTCCTCCTGCACAGCGTTTAGGTTCTGTGTGGTCTCGTATGTGGAGTTGGCGGTGAACTGCCTTTCAAAGTCTTCGTTGTGGTTTGTATTGTTGGTAAAGCGCACATTGACCGTTATGGACAGCTCAGTCTGTGCGGAGTGTCCCTCCCTTGACACGGCTTTGTTGCGCTGTGTGTACTGGGTTATCTCCCCCTCTATCTTGAGGTCTCCGTTGCGCTTCACCTGCACCAGCTTGGTGTGGTCGGCGAAGGTGTTTTTCAGTTCGTTGTTGAACATCGGCCCCATCGGCCCCCACACGTATGCCGATCGTATGGGGAAATCGGCTATCTGTACCGTCTTTGTCTTGGTGTAGTCTATGCTTGCCCCGTTGAATTTGTAAGACACGGAGCAGGCGGCAGCCATAGTTAAGACAACTGCGGCTATTATGGCCGAGAGCCTATTTCTTCTTCTTCCCATCCAGTCCGTACTGTTTCAGTCTGCGGTACAAGGTGCGGTCGGAGAGGCCCAGTTCCTGCGCCGTTTTCTTCCGGTTTCCGCCGTTCCGTCCCAATGCCTTTATCACCATTTGCTTCCCCACCTCGTTCAGGTTGAACGTCTCGGGGTCGCTTATTTCCTCTGCGTCTGCGTTTTCCAAGTCTTGGTAGCTGTCTTCTTCCATGGCGTATTCCGCCGCCTTGTGTGCGGTGTGGTGTACTGCCGACACCCCTGCCGTGGCACTTTGCACCACAATCCCCGGCGGCGTTTGTTCCATTTGGCTGCGCATCTGGTTCAGTTCCCTGCGCAGGTCGCTCACATTGCCGCGCAGTTCGTAGAGTATCTTGTAAAGGATTTCCCTTTCGCTTTCGTAGCTGTGGCCGGTGTTGCCTGGTATCGTGGCCAGCTGCGTGCTTTCCCGGTCTTGCGGAATGAAGTGCCCTAAGGCCTCGGCGGTTACCACCCGGTCTTCGCTCAGCACGGACATTTGCTCCGTGATGTTTTTAAGCTGCCTCACGTTGCCTGGCCACTTGTACCTAAGCAGCATTTCCTTGGCATCCTCCGTCAGGGTTATCTTAGGCAGGTGGTATTTCTCGGCTGTTTGCAGGGCGAAGAGCCTGAACAGCAGCACGATGTCCCCCCCACGCTCCCTTAGCGGCGGCATTTGTATGGGTATGGTGTTGAGGCGGTAGTACAAGTCTTCTCGGAACCTGCGCTCGCTAATGGCCTTGCGTATGTTCACGTTGGTTGCCGCCACCACCCTCACGTTGGTCTTGCGCACTTCCTGGCCTCCAACCCTTATGTATTCGCCGTTTTCCAGCACGCGTAGCAGCCTTGCCTGGGTGGCTATGGGCAGTTCCCCCACCTCGTCAAGGAATATAGTACCCTTGTTGGCTACCCCGAAATACCCCTCGCTCTCGCCCACGGCGCCGGTGAAGGCACCCTTCTCGTGGCCGAACAGCTCGCTGTCTATCGTGCCTTCAGGTATGGAACCGCAGTTTATGGCGAAATACCTTTCACGCCGCCTCGGTGAGTTGTCGTGTATAACCCTCGGTATTATTTCCTTGCCCACCCCGCTTTCGCCTATTATCAGCACGGATAGGTCTGTCGGGGCCACTTGCAGTGCCACGTCCAATGCCCTGTCTAAGGCCGGGCTGTTGCCCACTATGTTGTACCGTTGCTTGGTCTTTTGGATTTCCGAGTTGTTCATCTTTTGCAAAGTTAGCCAAAAAGCCGGCTATGGGTGTCAGTCCGCGCCGCGCAGGGATTCGCAATAAGCGTGCAAGTCGCGGTAGAACCCGTGGCGGCAAAGGGTGCCGCTGTCGCCTATTATTATGAGTTTCATCCTCGCCCTGGTGATGGCCACGTTCATCCGGCGCAGGTCCCGTAGGAAGCCGATCTCGCCCTTTTCGTTGGAGCGTACTGCCGATACTATGACCACGTCTCTTTCCTGCCCTTGGAAGCTGTCCACCGTGCCTGCCGATATGCTGCCTTTCACAGCTTTCAGAACGCTGCTCCTGCCTGCAAGTCGGCGTATCAGCTGCACCTGTGCCCTGTAAGGGGAGATAATCCCCACGTCTATTCCCTCCTCCCTGAAGCGTGCCAAGCCCACCTTTTGCAGCAGTTTTTCCATGGCCTCCACGGCTATGCGTGCTTCGTGGTGGTTTGTCCGCCCGAATGTCTCGCCCACAAACTCCTCCCTCGTGCCGCTGCCGGCTGTGTCTATCCATTCCATGGGGGTGTCCATGTCGAGTATGCCGCGGTGTGCCACTTCGGGTGCGCTTTCCACCATTCCTCCATAAAACTTGACGGAGGGGAACCGCATTATCTTTTCGGACATGCGGTACTGGACTTTTAGCAGGGTTACCGCCCCGGGGTGGTTTTCCACAATAGTCTCCATCAGTGTCTTGCCGAGCCCTCCGCGTACCGCTTCGGGGCTTTTCACCGTGGGCGGCAGTTGCAGGTGATCTCCGGCCAGGATTACGCGCCCCGCACGCCTTATGGCTATCCAGCAGGCCGCTTCCATGGCCTGTGCGGCTTCGTCTATGAAAAGTGTGGGGAAGCGCTGCCCGGCCATAACCTTTGATGCTGCGCCGGTAAGGGTGCAGGCCACCACCCGGGCGGAAGCGAACACATCGGCGTTTATCCTTATCTCCAGCTCCACGGCCCTTTCTTTTAGCTGTTCCAATTTCCGCTGCCGCCCGGCTGTGTTGCCACGTCCGCCCCTCAGTTCCCTCATGGCCTTGCGTATGCTCCACAGCTGGTGGTAGTCTGGATGTGCTTCGAACCTCCGTTCGAACGTCTGTGCCAGCAGTGAGTCGCCCACCCTTGCGGGGTTGCCTATCCTTAGCACCGCCACGCCCTGCTCCATCAGTTTGGAGGATATCCAGTCCACCGCCTTGTTGCTCTGTGCCGCCACCAACACCTGGCTTTCCTTGGCCAGGGTCTGTACAATCGCTTCCACGAGGGTCGTGGTCTTGCCGGTGCCGGGCGGCCCGTGGACCACAGCCACGTCTTTTGCCGCCAACACCTCGTTCACGGCCTTTTGCTGTGTGGGGTTGAGCCACGGCAGCAGAACCTCGGGCAGGGAAAGCCGTCCCACCGGGGCTGTGGAGTGAAACAAGTCCCGCAGATGCGCCAGTCTGCCGTCTTTTGCGGCTATAACCCTGTCAAGTGCGTCAAATAAGGCCCTGTATGTGGTCTCGTCAAAAGACAGCTGCACGCCTACGGCCCCCCAGCACTTTTGCAGTCTTGAAGCGGCTTCCATGCTTGGCACCTCCACAACCATGCTGTCTGCCCCCGAATAGCACACTGTGCACACGAACGGCAGGAACTGCGCACCGTCCCCGTCTTCCCCCGCATGGAAGAATGCCACCGCCCGCCCGTGTTCAAAGTTGTGCTCCACCTCCGTGTCGGCCACGCGTGAGCATTCCACAACACACTGGTCCAAGGAGTTGTAGTACGCCTTTCCCACTGCGGTGGGAAACCAGGCGTCGCCGCGCTTCACCTTGCGGCGTATGCTATGCGGGTCGGCCTTGCGTTGCAGCTCCTCTTTCTCGGCCTTGTATTCCAAGGCGAGCAGTTCGTGCTGGCGTAGCAGCTCCTTGGTGTGCATCACACTATGTTGGTGCGCTTTGTGAACTCCACCACTTCGCTGAGGTGTGCGAAGGCTAGGCCTGTAACGGTGTCGGCACAACCATAGTACACAGCCAAGCGGTCGCGTACCGGGTCGTGCAGTGCGGCGCAGGGGAAGCATACGTTGGGCACGTCTCCCATGCACTCGTACGGAGTGGCTGGAGAGAGGAGGTATTGGCCCGAGCGGGCTTTCACCCTCCAAGGTTCGTCAGCGTCGAGCAGGGCGGAGCCGAATGCGTACACGTAGCCGTTGCACGAGCGCAGCACACCGTGGTATATCAGCAGCCAGCCGTCTTCCACACGTATGGGTACGGGGCCAGCACCTATTTTCATACACTGCCACGCACTCTGTTCGAACGGTGCCGGGGCCATCACATGGCGGTGCCGTCCCCAGTATTCCAAGTCGGGGGACTCGCTGTAGAATATGTCCCCGAATGGCGTATGTCCCGTGTCGCTGGGGCGGGACAGCATGGCGAAGCGGCCGTTGATTTTTTCGGGGAAGAGTACCCCGTTGCGGTTGTAGGGTAGGAAGGCGTTCTCAACTTGGTGGAACACCTTGAAATCGTCCGTCCATGCCACACCTATCGTGGGGCCGTGGTAGCCGTTGCACCACGTTACGTAGTAGCGTCCGCCTATTTCCACCACCCTGGGATCGTAGCCGTACACCCACCGGCCAACCTCCGCGTCTGGGCATTCGAAGCGTAGCGGCTCCGGGTCTATTTGCCATTCCACCCCGTCAGTGCTGAATCCCTTGTGCAGGGCCATGCGGCGGTTGCGGTCGTCGCAGCGGAACACCCCTGCGTAGCCGCCGTTGAAGCGGACTACCGCCGAGTTGAATATGCTGTTGCTGTCGGGCAGCGCGTACCGCCCTATGATGGGGTTTCGGCTGTGCCGCCACATCACCTCGTTGCTCCCCGTGGGCCTGTCTTCCCACGGCATTCCGAATTTGTCCATATATATAATGTTTAGGTTAGTGCTTTTGGCGTTCCGCCGGTGCATCTGTTACCCGAAGAACAGATAGGCCACCGCTATGGCTGCGGCTATGCCCGCCGCGTCAGCCCAAAGTCCGCAGGCTACGGCGTGCCTTGTGTGCTTCACCCCCACGCTGCCGAAGTACATCGCTATGATGTAGAACGTGGTGTCCGTGGCCCCTTGGAATATGCACGACAGCCGGCCCACGAACGAGTCGGCCCCGTACTGCCCCATGGCGTCCACCATCATCCCTCTGGCCCCGCTGCCAGAGAGCGGTTTCATGAGTGCGGTGGGCAGGGCACCCACGAACTCTGTGCTTCCCCCGAAGAAAGCCACTGCCCCCTCAACCGCCCCGGTGAGGAAGTCCATAGCGCCAGAAGCCCGGAACACGGCTATTGCCACGAGCATTGCCACGAGGTATGGTATTATGCGCACGGCTGTGGAGAAACCCTCCTTGGCCCCGTCTATGAAGGCGTCGTACACGTTTATCCTTTTCCTGACACCGGCCGCCATGAACGCCATTATGACACACATCAGCAGGATGTTGGCGGCCGACGTGCCTACGGCTTCCATTGCGGCCTTGTCCATTGTGGAGAATCCCCACACCGCCCCCGCCACGAAAAGGCTCGCACCTCCGAGGGTGAGCAGCATGGTGCGGTTGAACAGGTTTATGCGTTGGTAGGCCGAGGTTACGAGAATGCCGGCGAGTGTGGCGGCAAACGTGGATATTAGTATGGGAACGAACACGTCCGTGGGCTGCGCCGCCCCCATTTGGGCTCGGTACACCATTATGCTGACCGGTATTATTGTCAGGCCGCTGGTGTTCAGAACGAGGAACATTACCATGGGGTTGGTGGCGGTGTCCTTTTGGCGGTTGAGGGTTTGCAGCTGTTCCATGGCTTTAAGCCCCAATGGGGTGGCCGCGTTGTCCAAGCCCAGCATGTTGGCGGATATGTTCATGAATATGCTGCCGGCGGCGGGGTGTCCCTTGGGTATGTCTGGGAATAGCTTTGCGAACACGGGCGAGAGTGTGCGCGACAGGGCGTTCACCAAGCCGCCACGCTCGCCTATCTTCATTATGCCCATCCATAGCGATAGCACCCCGGTGAGTCCGAGGCTTATTTCGAATGCCGTCTTGGCGCTGTCGAAAGTGGAGTTTACCATTGCGGGGAACACGGAGGCGTCTCCCGTAAAGGCCAGCCTTGCCGTAGCCACTGCGAAAGCCACGAAGAAAAACGATAACCAGATATAGTTTAAGACCATGGGTGTGTTCTCTTTTCCACGGCGTAGCCCATTGTGATAGGGCTTATGGGCCGCAAACGCAAAATTACACAATAAGCCACAGCCCGGTTTCCAAGCCTGCGCCGTATGTTGCAGGCTTATGCCGACCGTATGAATTTTGATGGCCGTGACATCCGCCTTGCGGTTGTCAATATGTTTTCTTGCGTGGTTTTTCTGTAAGCCTAATGGAACATAGTTGTAACCTATTTGTTTCCAGCGTGTTGCAATGAGTCATGGTTTCACCCCAAAAACAAGATGTTTTTCGGCCAAAAACTTTGTGGTTTTGGGCTGAAAATGTCATCATTTGCGGCTGAAAATGCGGTGTTTTCGGGGCGAGGCCTTGTTTGTGGAATAAATATTGACAGGTTGGGTTCTCGGGTAGGGATACGGTGGTCGGCGGAAACGTATCGGCTGCCGATACG
>R18__coassemble_1261_pt1 | contig 47152 bp, 47 predicted proteins | sample R18__metabat2_low_PE_037 | metagenome-assembled genome bin R18
GGCCCCGGTCGTAATTTAAAAGGCGCAAAAAAAAACGCCCAAACCCCCCAAAAAAAACGGGGGGGCGCACAATTTGTGGTGCGCCGCCGCTTTTTCCATACCCAGCGCCACAGCCAGGCAACACACACGATTGCGATACCAAGGGCGTGGTACCACCATTACCACGGCGTGGTACTATCATTACCACGGCTTGGTACTATCGGTACCACGGCGTGGTATCGCCAGTACCACGGCTTGGTATATGCAGAGGAGTGACACGGGCGGAGGCTTTCCAACAGCCCAGAAGCGAAAGGGCTGCGTGGCGCACCGTGCCAACCGGCGGGCCGGACACCGAGTGCGGGGTATGTGCGGGGACAAAAAGACAACTCCCTCTGTTCTCTCGAACCGGGGGAGCTTTACTGCGGACGGCACACATGGGGAATCCCCGACCGCCCAGGCCCGCCAACCGAAAGGGCAAGCCATTCTACCTTAAACCTAATAACTAAAAACCTAAACCTTAACACACGGGCGTTTGCCGTCCCGAATGCGCTGCAAAGGTACTGCGGCGAAAGCCAAGGGCGTATCCCCGGATATGCCCCAAATATGCAAAAGCCGCATTTTGTTGATTTATGTCAAAAAACACCGCACTGCGGAGCGGCAGGCGGCAGCCGCCAACCAAGAAAACAAACCGCCACGCAACATTTTTTTATTTGCTTCCGGGCGTGTTTTTCGGCGCCCGGTTGTTTCACAGCGCAAGGCAAACAACTACAACGACATATTCCGTCCGCAACGCACTGCGGCAAATGTTTCACAAAAGGCTGAAAGAGGAAGGCCGGCACGGTGTAAAACATTGATTTCAAAAGACTTCCAAGTACACAAAAGCACTACGGCAACAGACCACACCCTTTGTCGGATTTTCCGAAAAACAAGCCTTGCGGCACTTCCCCGGCAGCCCCGGAAGTGTTGCAAACATCGGGCGCGTTTGCTAACTTTGCACACGGAAACGAAATAAAACCTAAAAAGGCCGCGCCCCACGAGCCCGGCCTTTTGCAACAATACCGACAATGGCGAAACTGCGCGACCCCAGGTGGGAGGAGAGCCTGAGACTCATCAGGGGCAACGTCTCCAAGGGGCAATACGACACATGGTTCAGGCCGCTGGTGTTCGAGTCGCTCGACAGCGGCACGGGCACCATAATGCTGCGCGTGCCGAGCCCTTTCGTGTACGAATACATAGAGGAGCACCACGCCAAGATGCTCGGCGCGGTGCTCGCCAAGGCATTCTTCCCCGGGGTGAAGCTCTCATACCGGGTGGTGGTGGACAACGAGCACAGCCTGACGCAAGACATACAGAGCGAGAACCAGGACGCCGAGCCAGGCCGCACGGAAACCGGAGCAAACCAGCCGCCCACGCCGCTCGACGCAGCACCGCTGCAGCCGATAGACCCGCACTTGGACCCGCACCAGAACTTCAACAACTTCGTGGAGGGGGATAGCAACAAGCTCTCGCGCTCCGTGGGCATATCCATAGCCGAACACCCCAACACCACGCAGTTCAACCCCATGTTCATCTACGGCCCGTCGGGCTGCGGAAAGACCCACCTGATAAACGCCATAGGGCTGCTCACCAAGAAGATATACCCGGCCAAGAGGGTGCTGTACATAAGCGCGAGGCTCTTCCAGGTACAGTACACCAACGCCGTGCTGAAAAACACCACCAACGACTTCATAAGCTTCTACCAGACGATAGACATGCTCATCGTGGACGACGTGCAGGAGTGGATAAACAGCACCAAGACGCAGGACACTTTCTTCCACATATTCAACCACCTCTTCCGCAACGGCAAGCGTATAATACTGGCCTCGGACAGGCCCCCGGTGGACTTGGCCGGAATGCCGGCCAGGCTCATCACGCGCTTCTCGTGCGGGCTGATAGCCGAACTGGAAAAGCCGGACACAAGGCTCTGCGCAGACATCCTCAACAACAAGATACGCCGAGACGGCCTGTCCATACCGCAGGACGTGGTGCAGTACATAGCGCGCACGGCCAGCGGCAGCGTAAGGGACCTGGAGGGGGTGCTCAACTCCCTGATGGCTTACAGCGTGGTGTACAACAGCAACATAGACCTGCGCCTGGCCCAGCAGGTGATAAAGAGGGCCGTGAAGACCAACGACCAGCCGCTCACCGTGGACGAGATAGTGGAGGCGGTGTGCAAGCACTACGAGGTTACGGCCACCGCCGTCAACAGCCGGTCGCGCAAGAGGGAGATAGTGGCGGCAAGGCAGGTGTCCATGTTCCTTGCGCAGAAGCACACCAAGATGCCCACCTCGCGCATAGGCCGCCTGATAGGCGGGCGCGACCACTCCACCGTGCTGCACAGCCTGGGGCAGGTGGAAAAGAGGATGGCCGTGGACAAGGCCTTCCGCAAGGAAATGGAGGAATTGGAGAAGTCGTTCGGAATAAAGGCGGAGGCGGTGTGAAACCAACCACGCAGGGGAATTGGCAAACGGAAAACTGCCGGGGTGCGGATTTTGAGAAGTCCGCACCCCGGCAGTTTTCAAACACCTATCCGCCCCCTGTCAGCGGTAGTACTCGCGCTTGGCCGCAGCCAGCGTGTTAAGCATTAGCGAGCAGATTGTCATCGGCCCCACCCCCCCGGGCACCGGTGTTATGAGTGAACACTTTGGCGCCACTGCGTCAAAGTCCACGTCCCCTCTCAGGCGGTACCCGTTCTTGGCCGAAGCGTCCGGCACCCGTGTGGTGCCCACGTCCACCACCACTGCCCCCTCCTTGACCATGTCCGCCGTTACGAAGCCCGGGCGGCCTATCGCGGCTATTATTATGTCCGCAGCGCGGCACTCATCCTTGAGCGTGGCCGAATGTGAGTGGCACACCGTCACGGTGGCGTCTCCGTAGGCCTTTTGCAGCATGAGCTGCGCGGCGGGCTTGCCCACAATGTTGCTGCGCCCCAGAACCACGCATTTCTTCCCGGCCGTCTCCACCCCGTAGCGCCTAAGCAGGGTGAGTATGCCCAACGGCGTGGCCGAAACGAAGCAGGGCAGGCCTATGGCCATGCGCCCCACGTTCACCGGGTGGAACCCGTCCACGTCCTTGCGGTAGTCTATTGCCATGGTAACCTTTTGCTCGTCTATGTGAGCCGGCAGCGGCAGCTGCACTATGAATCCGTCTATCCCGGGGTCGTTGTTGAGCCTGTCAACGCAGGCCAGCAGTTCCTCCTCGGTAACGCTGTCCTCGTAGCGTATGAGTGTGGACTCGAAGCCGCACTGTGCGCAGGCCAGCACCTTGTTTTTCACATAAGTCTCCGAGCCCCCATCGTGGCCCACGAGCACCGCCGCCAAGTGTGGCTTGCGCCCCCCGGCCGCCACAATGCCCTCCACCTGCCTGGCTATCTCCTGCTTTATCTCGGCCGCAGTGGCCTTGCCGTCTATCAGTTGCATGTTTGGTTGGTTTTTGCCGGTGGTGTTCACAATCCGCCCCTTCCGGCGAGTCCTTTGAGTTTGCCCATGCCGGGCATCATCCCTGCGAGGTTGCCCATGCCCCCGGACATCATCCTCATCATCTTCCTTGTCTGCTCGAACTGTTTCAGGAAGCGGTTGAGGTCCTGCACGGTGGTGCCGCTTCCCTTGGCTATCCTCTGCCTGCGGCTGGTGTTTAGGCATTCCGGGTGCGACCTCTCGTATGGTGTCATGCTGTGTATCATGGCTTCCACCCCGGTGAAGGCCCTTTCGTCTATGTCCAAGTCCTTGACGGCCTTGCCCACCCCGGGTATCATTGCGGCCAGCTCCTTGATGTTGCCCATCTTCTTGATTTGCTCAATCTGTTTGAGGAAGTCGTCAAAGTCGAACTTGTTTTTCAGTATCTTCTTTTGCAGCCTCAGGGCCTCTTTCTCGTCAAACTGCTCCTGCGCCCTTTCCACGAGCGAGACCACGTCTCCCATACCAAGGATACGGTCCGCCATCCTGTCAGGGTGGAACACGTCTATGGCTTCCGGCTTCTCCCCCGTGCCGATCAGCTTTATGGGCTTGTTGACCACGGTGCGTATGCTCAGCGCAGCTCCGCCTCGGGTGTCGCCGTCGAGCTTGGTGAGGGCCACGCCGTCAAAGTCGAGCCTGTCGTTGAACTCCTTCGCGGTGTTCACAGCGTCCTGCCCGGTCATGGAGTCCACCACGAATATGGTCTCGTCCGGCTCCAATGCTTCTTTGAGCGAGGCTATCTCGTCCATCATCTGCTCGTCCACCGCCAGGCGGCCGGCTGTGTCCACGATCACCACGTCGCAGCCCTTGGCCTTGCCCTCACGCACTCCGTTGCGGGCTATGGCCAGCACATCCTTGGAATCCTCCTCGCAATAGACCGGCACTCCCACGAGCTGCCCCACCACCTTAAGCTGCTCCACTGCGGCCGGGCGGTATACGTCGCAAGCCACAAGCATGGGGCGCTTCTTCTGCTTGGTTTGCAGCATGTTGGCTATCTTTCCGCTCAGCGTGGTCTTACCCGAGCCTTGCAGCCCCGCCATCAATATCACGGCCGGTTTCCCCTGCAAGTTTAGCCCCCCGGCCTCCCCCCCCATGAGCCTGGCCAGCTCGTCGTGCACAATCTTCACCATCAGCTGCCCCGGCTTCACTGCCGTCAGCACGTTCATGCCCATAGCCTTGGCCTTAACCTCGTCTGTGAAGCTCTTGGCCACCTTGTAGTTCACATCGGCATCGAGCAAGGCGCGGCGCACGTCCTTCAAGGTTTCCGCCACGTTTATCTCCGTGATTTTCCCCTCGCCTTTGAGTATCTTGAACGACCGTTCAAGCCGTTCGTTTAGATTTTCAAACATAATCTGCTTTTAATTTGGTGCAAAGTTAGTGCAAATTGAGCGGAAAGGGGGAAAAGCCATTTTCCCCACTTTCCCGAAATGAAGCTTAACTTGTCAAAAAAAACTCTCACATTCTAATTCCTGCGCCACGCACAGCCACATACACCACCACCGGGGCTCCTATAAGCGGGGTAAGAGCTCCCACAGGCAGCATTCCGAGGGACGGCATGGAAGAGGCCAAGTTGCAAGCCAAGGCCATGGCAGCTCCGCAAACAGCAGACAAAGGCAGCAACTTGCGGTGGTCTTGCGACCCCGAAACCATCCTCGCTATGTGCGGCACGGCCAACCCTATGAACGACACCGGGCCGCAAAAAGCCGTGGAAACAGCGCAGAGAAGTCCGGCGCAGACAAGCATGGATCGGCGCACCCGGCCCACATCCACCCCCATGCTCACAGCGTATGAATCGCCGAGCAGCATGGCGTTGAGCGGCTTCGTAAGCACGGCAGCCCATGCCATGCCTACGGCAGACAAGGCAAGGTAGACGTATGAAAGGGACAAGGAAGCCGATGAAAAACTGCCCAAGCCCCATACGAAATAGGCTTTTACGCCCTCGGCAGTGGCGAGATAATTGAGTATGGCCACGGCGGAAGATGCCACATAGCCAATCATAACCCCCACCACGAGGAGCATTGCGCCCCGACTGACCACGGTGGAGAAGCCCCATACGGCAGCCATGACGGCCATGGCTCCGGCAAAGGCGGCAGCCATGACCGCAGCGGCACCCCCAATCCCGTATCCTCCTATGGCCATGCCCCCTCCGCAGACCATCATCACCACCGCCACTCCCAAGCCGGCCCCGCCGCTAACACCGAATACCGACGGGCCGGCGAGGGGGTTGCCGAAAGCTGTCTGCAACACAAGGCCGCTCACGGCCAATGACGAACCGCACAAGGCGGCGCACAAAGCCTGCGGAAGCCGCCCCTCCGCCACAATGTAGCACACCTCAGGGCGCAAGCCATCCTTTCCCAAAAGGGCGGCTGCAACATCCCCAAGGGGAATGTCCACCGGGCCGCAAGCCAGTCCGGCAACGAACAGCACGGCAGCCAACACAGCCGCTGCGGAAAAAGCCAAGGCGAACCTGCTCATCTCAACCTCTTGTAAAACGCCGGGATGCCCAAACCGAGTCCGGGGTGCGCTATGGCGGCATAGTCGCGCAATATGGTGTCCGGCCTCCACGACAGCTGCTCAAAATAATCCGTGGCCGACACGTCCACCCCCCAAACATTCCCATCACGGAAAGCCTTTATCCGTCCGTATCCGCTTTTTTCACCGGCTAATGCGGCCAATGTAAGCCCGCCATCGTGGTTGAGCAGCCACACATCGGCAGCAGCGGCCTCGTACAACACCTTTTCAAACGGTAGCGGAAGCGAACCGCTCCTCGTATCCTTACGGAAAACATACTCCATACCCGCATCGGCCATCAGTCCGGCCGCCGAACTTCTTCCTCCTGGTACGTACCACACACTGCCATACACCCTCTCCGTAATGGCCGAGGGGTGCCCCACGCCGTCCGTAGCAGCAAGCGTCCGCAGCCCGGCATACCTTCGCTCCACTTCGCAAAACAGCGAGTCAGCCTTGCCGGCGCAACCGAACAAACGCCCGTAAAACCTCATCCATTCTGCCCTGCCGAGTGCAGACCGCTCCATATATTCCGCACACTCCACCACGGGAACGCCGGCGGCAGACACCTTGGAAAAAGCCGTTCCCTGCTCAAAGGCCGACACCAAGACCGCATCCGCCCCAATGCCGACGATCCGCTCCCAGTTGGGCGAAAGAGCCGATCCACAGTCGGCTACCTTGCCCTCAGCCAGCCCCTCGGCCACGTATGCAGCCTTCATATATCCCGGGTCGCAAACACCAGCCACGCACCCTTGTTCACATAGCATCCCTATGAGGGCCGCATGCGGTGCCGACGCAGCCACGAGCCGTCTCAACGGCACCCTTACAAGAGTGCCGCCAGGCAAGCCGCCGGCGGCTATGGCAGCACTGTCCGCCAACACATACCGCGCCAAAGTCACTCCCTCCTTCCAAGGGTCCTTGACCGTGGCCACTATGCAATTCCCAAAATCCTCCATGACGATGCCCGATGCGTATCCCATAGGTATGGTGTCGGAAGATGGAGCGACACCGCCGCCACCTCCAACGCACGACCAAACGCCCACAAGCATGCAGAACAGAGCAGAAAACAACTTATACATACACGCAAAGGTATAAATTTGCAAAGCCAACAATTGGCATTTGGGGCGTTCCGCCCCTTTACTTTCAACAGACACACATGGAAGAAGACATATTCGGGCGCACCCGGCGCCTTTTCGGCTGTGAAGCCATGGGGCGACTCGCAGCCGCCCGGGTGGCAGTGTTCGGCGTGGGCGGCGTGGGCGGCCACGTGGTGGAAGCTTTGGTACGCAGCGGGGTGGGAAGCATAGACATCTTCGATGCAGACACCGTGGCACCGTCGAACATAAACCGGCAGGTGGTGGCCCTGCACTCCACCATAGGGCGCAACAAAGTGGACGTGGCGGCCGAGCGTGCCATGGACATAAACCCGGAAGTGAAAGTGAGGGCCGTCAAGATGTTCTACCTGCCCGAAAACGCCGACAGCGTAGACTTGTCTGTGTATGACTATGTGGCCGACTGCATAGACACCGTGGCTGCGAAAGTGGAGATAGCCGCAAGGTGCTACAATGCCGGGATACCAATAATAGCGTGCATGGGGGCCGGTAACAGACTTGACCCCACGGCTTTCAGGATACGGGACATATACAAGACGGAACACGACCCCCTGGCCAAAGTGATGCGCAAGAAACTCCGGGAACTCGGGATAAGGAGACTATGCACCATGGCGAGCAGCGAACCTCCCACAAGACCGGAGGACGGGCTGCGAACACCGGCAAGCAACGCATTCGCACCGGCCGCAGCCGGACTACTAATGGCTTCACACATAATAAAAGCGGTAGCAGGGATATGAAAACAAGCATAAGGACGTGTTTGGCAGCGGCGGCATTTGCCGCAGCCACCGGCGTGCAAGCTCAATCAGCTGCGGGGTCTTGGACAGGGAAACTGCGGTTAGGCAGCAACTCGTTGACAATAGTGCTACACCTGTCAAAAGACAGCGTGGGGAAGTGGCAATGCAAGATGGACAGCCCCGACCAAGGCGCGAAGGGCATACCGGCTGTGGTGGCGGTGGCCACGGACGACAGCATGGCTGTGGCAGCCCCGTTGCTGGCTATGGCCTACAATGGGAAAATAACCGGGGACAGCGTTGTGGGGACTTTCTCCCAAGCCGGGCGGAGCATCCCCCTCTCACTCTCAAAGGGTGAGGAAAAGCCAATCCGTCCGCAAGAGCCACGGCGGCCATTCCCCTACTCCACAGAAGAGGTCTTATTCCACAACCCGGCAGACGGGGCTTTGTTCTCAGGCATCCTGACCTTGCCCCAGAAACTGGCAGAAGGGTCCCCGGCTGTGGTAATGGTGAACGGCAGCGGACAACAAGACCGGGACTGCACATTGTTTGACCACAAGCCCTTCCTCGTGCTGGCGGACTTCCTGGCCCGCCGCGGCATAGCCTCGCTTAGGTATGACGACCGTGGCTTAGGCGGGAGCACGGGCGGAACAGACAGCCTTACGACAGACGTGGTTGTGGCCGACGCAGCCGCTGCCGCAGGGTGGCTTGCGTCGCATAGAGGCTTTGGCAAGATAGGCATATTGGGACATAGCGAAGGGGGATTCGCAGCCGTGTCGATAGCAGCTGCGGGAAAAGCCGACTTCGCTGTGAGCATTGCCGGGCCGGCATTGCGTGGAGATTCCATCATAGCCATGCAAATAGGCGATATGATAAGGGCCGAGGGAAACACCGCCCTTGGAGACTCCGCACAAGCCCTCGCTACCGACTTCATTGCATACCGGAAAGAACACACCGGGAAAATCCCCACAAAAGACATGCTCCTAAGCTTTGCGGCAGACCGTGGAAAGAAAGTTGACAGCACATACGCCATCATTGCCGTGCTGGCGCAAGACAACAGGTGGCTTGAACACTTCATATCCGCAGAGACAACACCGGCAATATGCGGCGCGAAGGCCCCGGTAATGGCTGTTTACGGAGGGAACGACCTGCAAGTGAGGGCCGCTGACAATTCGGAGGCCATGCTGCGCAAACTGCCGGCCACCCCCCACAACGTGGTGAAAGTTTACCCTGGCCTGAACCACCTCATGCAACACTGCGGGACAGGGCTGCCGACCGAATATCGGAAAACAGAAGAGACTTTCTCGGCGGAAGTGATGGAAGATATTGCGAAGTGGATAAACTCCATAGCAGTCAAATAGGCCTCAGCACAGGCGTTTCGGCATAATTTACATTACCTTTGCGCAGAGCAATGCTTGTGTAGATGAACCGTTTCTTACATAGTATGTGTTTTTTGCCGTGCGCCTTGGCTGCATGCCTCGGTGCGGCATCGTGCAAGGGAGACGCAGCAAAGGCCTTAGACAGGATGATTGTGGGCAAGGCTTCAGACGGGGTGGTGGATGCCGAAGATTGGAAAGCCTTGACCTCCATGTTGGAGAAGGATATGCAGGCTTATTCCGCGTTCTATGAAGACGGGGCCATATCCGAAAGGGAACTGCGGAATTACATAAAGGAAAAGATGGAAAACCGCCGTCCGCCGGTGGAGGTGGTGTTCAAGGGCATAGGCAAAGGAAGCGGCATGGCCGTGAACTTCTATTTGGAAAGCTCGGGCAGTATGCCGGCCTACGACTCTCCTCGCGGAGACGGCTCTTTCAAGGCCGCAGTGGTACACATGCTCAACAGCCTACCCGGTAAAACTTCCAAGGCCGACATGTTTATCGTAAACAGCACGGTGGAGAAATACCCCGAGGGAGTGGGGCGTTTCTTGAAAGAAGCCGACATATTCGGTGCGGCGAAAGGATACGGAGACCCCTCCTATACGGATTTCAGAGGCATATTCCGCTCCATCGCAGACAAGACCGGCGCCGGAGACATAAGCGTGCTCGTTACGGACATGATCTATTCCACAAAGGACATGGACGGAGTGAACCCCAGCAAAATATTCGCCGAAGCGGAAGGCATGGCCAACACCGCATTCAAGGAAAGCGCGGCCGGGAAACAAACACTCGTGGTGAAAATGGACGGTTCGTACAACGGCCCTTACTATCCTTACGACTCCCCATCGTCTGGACGGAGGTATGACGGACGCCGCCCATATTACATAATGGTGATAGGCGGGAATACTGCGATGGCCGCACTCGCCTCTGGAGAGGACTACTCGGCCTTTGCCGACTTCCGCTCCCTGCGCGGATACCAAGCATCGCACCTTTTCGCAACAGACAAGACCTATGCACCGTATTACTCGGTTTTGCTCAGCAACCCCGACAACATGGGAACTTTCAGGCCCGTACGTGGGCAGGGGGACAGGGTGGTGGAACTGCGCGATGCCGAACCAGACAAGGTGGCCGGGAAACTGCGCATGGCCGTGGCGGTGGACTTGGGAAGCATGCTCGTAGACAATGCGTACTCGGCAGACAAGGCCAACTATTCGGTGGAAGCCGACGTTCCGGCATCCATACGTGAGATAAGGCCGATAAACGACAAAGACGCCACCCCAGCCATGAAGAAATACCTCGGGAAAGCCACCCACATCATCGTGTTGGAAACGAGCAGGGTGTCAAAACCCGAACGCATATCCGTGAAGCTACTAAACCGCCTACCTGCTTGGGTGGCAAAGTCGTCAACGGACGATGACACATCATTCGGCCCGGGGTTTGAAAACACAACATTCGGGCTTGAACACATGATGAGGGGGATACAAGCGGCATATTCCGCAAACGGGCACGGGGAAAACCGCTACTTTGAATTGGAAATAAAATTGGACGACTAATGCGCGAAACATGGAAGACGGCCATTGTGGCCGCAGGCGTGTTGGCAACGATAGTGGCCGCAGCCGCACCCGACATGGTTTTCGAGGCTGTTTACCGCGGAGATGCCGAGTTCTCAAACGAAATGTACAACATGGGCGTATATTCCGTATGCGGCTTGATCTGCTGCGGCATAGCATGGGCGGCAGCCGGTCTTTTTTACTACGTGGTAAACTCCGTAAGGTTCAGCAGGTGGTACCACTGGCTATCCACTATGGGGGTGGCAGTGGCCGCTTCGGCGGTGGGCTGCATTTCCTACGCCGACGGGGTTTTTTCCGCAGAGGGCTATTCATTCGGCTCGCAGTTGTTCGGCTTCGGCATAGCTGCGGCGGTGGTGCAGGCCTCGCTCTACACTTTGGCTTCGTTCTCCATAAGGTGGTGGAGTTCCAACTGCCGCCACACACCGATACCAGAATAAGCACGGACAGACATGAGGATATTCCTTTTCCTTGTGGGCGGCACCGGGTCCAGGGTCATGCGCTCGTTGGCCATGCAGCTGGCTTCCGGCATACTGCCCATTGACGAATCCGGCACCCCCATACCCTTGGAGGTCGTACCGATAATAATAGACCCGCACAAGGCCAACGAAGACCTAAAACGCACGGAGAACATACTGAGGTGGTACAAACAAATAAGGAAGGCCGTACACGGAGACACCCCCGATGTGGCGGAAGGCTTTTTCGCAGCCAAGATTTCCACCCTGTCGGATCTTCTACCTCCGGGGTCTCCGCTTAGCGACACATTCCTCTTCGGCATGGGTGCTTTGGAAACACGCAAGTTCCGCGACTTCATATCATACAGCACCCTGGACACGGCTTCCCAGGCCCTATGCTCCACCATGTTCTCCACCGACCAGCTCGACACGAAGATGGACATCGGCTTCGTGGGCAGTCCCAACATAGGCAGCGTGGCCCTGAACCAGTTCAAGGACAGCGAGGAATTCCGCCAGTTCTCCAACGTGTTCAGGAGCGGCGACAGGGTGTTCATAGTGAGCAGCATATTCGGCGGCACCGGCGCGGCCGGCTACCCCATCATCGTGAAGAACATACGCAACGCAGCAAGCAACCCCGCACTGAGCAACCGCGGCGACCTGCAAAACGCAATAATAGGAGGACTTACCGTGCTGCCATACTTCAACGTGCAGCAAGACGAGAAGAGCCCCATATCCAGGGCCGACTTCATAAGCAAAACCAAGTCTGCGCTGTATTACTACAAGGACAACCTGACCGGGATTAGGAAGGACGGCACGGATTCCGGCTCGGCGAAAATAAACATAGGCTACTACTTGGGAGACGAGGTGCCGAGCAACCCTTATTTCAACGATCCAGGCGGCAACGGCCAGCGCAACGATGCCCACTTGGTGGAATACGCGGGGGGGCTACACGTGTTTGACTTCGCTTCCACACCGGCCGACATGCTGTTGAACTCAGACGGGGAAAGCCTGAACCCTTTGTTCCGCGAATACTGCCTCAGGGAAGACAAGATGTCCCTCACGCTCAAGGATTTCGGAATGCGCACACGGCTCCTTGTGAACAGGCGTATGGTGAAATTCCACTTGGCATACATGTACATCACCCACCAATTGGCAGGCGACATAGGTAGGGGATACACCGAGGACAAACCAGAGATAAGGCGCGGCTTCCTTGGCACAGCTTTCCACCACACGCTCACCTCAGATTTCTTTGTGGCTTACCGCCAATGGCTGTCGGAACTAAGGGGAAACCAGCGCAGCTTTGAGCCTTTCGTGATAGACACCGAAAAAGTGGGCGGCTGCATAAAGGGAATTGCGCCCAAGACCGGCATATTCAAATCTCCGTTTGACTACCGCACCCTGCTCTCAGCCCTGAACAAAGAGAGCCAAAAGGCCGCCAAAGCTTCAAGATACCTCCAAGATGGCGTGCCGGCCAAGCTGATGGGACTGCTTGACAAAGTACTTGACGGAGTGATAGACGAGAAACTAAACCCGATAGTGTGATGAGCAACGCCCTTTCATACAACAGGAAAACCACAGGGGAGGACTTTGTAACCCTGCCCCACCAATACACTGCGGACGAGATTGAGATGATATCCGACCCTAACGGCGGATTGTCGCAGAAGCCGAGAACGGCCATACCGTCCCCGTTCGCACAGATGGACTTGGTGAAAAACGCCTTTTCCCGCCTATCGGCCAACCCACGCCTACAAGGGGACGTGATGGACGAAAGGTTGGTGTCATACGCCTTGGACGTGGCGCAGCTGTTCTTCAACTACGGGGAACTCAGCGGCAAACTTACGATAGTGGAATGGGACCGCCAAAGGGAGACGGAGTTGCTGAAAAGGACACCTGCGCATAGGCTGCTTGGCGAGACATTGGAAATGTTTATGGAGCAGGACAAAGAGGCCTTCAACTTCGGCAGGATGGATAAGCTGTTCTTCTTGATGTGCGGCGACAAGGTGCTTGGCGGCACTTCGCCGGTGAGCCTGTTCATGGCAAGCCCTGACGCAGCGGAAGGTATGGCAGACATATCCGTGGAGCAAAACATAAGGCTGTTCGGCCTTTGGAGACCGCTGCACATGCGCCAGCCCGGCTTTGTAAAATACATATACTCCCTATTCACAGCCTATCCCGAGCTGAAACTGCTCTGCCAAGGGGTGAACGAATACCTGAGGACCAACCTGGCCATGCTTCCGACAAACCTCAAAGAGGAAATATTATCGGAGATAGGCAACCCCGGGGCAATGGACATTGACGGCAGCGGGAAGGCTGCCGCCTATATGGAAGCTAACTACGAAAGACTGACAGGAGGTGTCCAAATACTCGGAGTGCCGCTGTACTGCGCCAAGGAGGAGGATGTGGTGGAAGCGATAGCAGCCAGCGATTTTGTAATACAACCCAGCATTCCGCAGGAAGACCGATTGCCGCTCGTTTTACAAAACCGGCTGAACGCCCCACGCACAGACCCATTCCGATATGTTACGGCAAACTGGGACGACAACACTGTCATAACCCCGGCCGATTGGGCCGCACCGGTGGAGAAGCGAGTTCTGCCAGCCACCTCGCACGCCTATCCGTGGCTAACCACAGACGACTTTTTACATGACAGCATAATAAAACTTGACTACGCCGTAGATGGGGACTGCTTTTTCAACGGAAACTTGGCGGCTGTGTCAAACGACACAGACTGCAACGACTTCCTCCCACCAATAAAGCCGCTTTTCTTCAAATATTTCAATGCTGAAGACCTGCGTAGCACTGTGGGGGGCATGCCTATGTTCTGTATGGAACATTCACACTCTGGGCAGGCGGAAACTCTCAAAGCGACCCTAAGGATACCGGTGAAGAAAGCCGGGAAGCACATAACCCTGCAAAAGACATACACCTACGCTTCGGAAGGCTCAACGCAGCAACCGGGCTTCGGACGGATTGTCCCTGTGCAATTCGCCTTGTCCATCTTCCCATTCGTAAAAATCCCCGGACGGAACACATACAACGTGCAACTGATAGACCGGGCCATAGGCAGTATGGAAAACTGCCGGCTTGGCTTGCAATTCCACCAAAACGCCTCGCCATACACCCCCTTGGAAACCGGACAGAGGGAGCGCAGCCTGAAAGGTGAAAAGCGTGTGGGGTCGCAATACTACCGGGTGGAAGACAGCTTTGACTACATACGGGTGTCCGTGGAAGACGGGCGGGGCAACCACATGGCACACGGAGTGGCAAGCCCATTGTGGCCCACCTATGCGCCGGGACACGATGCGTTCACATTCGCAGTGGACTTCGGCACCACCAACACACACGTGGAACACATGCGGCAGGGCGGGCTGCCGGAACCGCTGTCAATATCGTCCGCAGGGAGGGCTAGGCTCACCGCAACGCTTTACAACGGCAGGCACATCCTATACGATGTGATTATGAAACAGGAGCTGCTTCCAAAGGAGATTGGGGGAACGTACGGTTTCCCACAACGCACTGTGCTGTCGGAATGCGAGAGGGTGGATGTGGAAAACACAGACGAAGTTGTACCATTGGGAGATGCCAACATTCCTTTCATATATGAGAAAGAGAGCGTTGGATACGGCAATCGGATCGTGCCCAACCTGAAATGGTCTACCGACATATCCAATTCAAAGCGTGTACGGGCCTACCTCTCCGAACTCGCGATGCTTATGCGGGCGAAGGTGCTGGTTGAAAACGGAGACCTGGGGAAGACCCGCCTTGTGTGGTCTTACCCGCTGTCAATGAAGGCCGGCAACGTAGGCAAACTCGCAGAAGCTTGGGAAAAGACATTCCGAAAGGTGTTCGGCGTGGAGCCGTGCGCCGACAACCTGATACAGCTGCCTGAATCCGTGGCGCCATACTATTTCTACAAGGCCGGGAGTTCTTTCCGCGGCGCAGCCTCCACCGTAGCCAGCATTGACATTGGCGGCGGAACCAGCGATGTCGTGGTCTTTGAAAGCAACGCCAAACAACCCACACTAATAAGCTCGTTCCGCTTTGCGGCAAACACCATATTCGGAGACGGATTCTCGGAAATACCGCAGGGGGACACCAACCCACTGGTGTCAAGGTATGCAGACTATTTCCACAGGCTTTTTGAAGCTGACGATGACAAATACGGCGAACTGATAGGCATACTTGACGACATAACCGCCAAACGCAGCAGCGAAGACATAAACGCGTTTCTCTTCTCAGTGGCGGGGAACGAAGCCGTGGCGGGGAACGATGTGTTTTCCTACAACTTGCGCCTGAACGAAGACCAAACAATGAAGATTGTCTTCATATATTTCTACTGCGCAATAGCCTACTATGTGGCTTTCATGATGAAGAGCCGCTCCATAGCCAAGCCGAGGAGCGTGATGTTCAGCGGCATGGGGTCTAAGATACTCGACATCGTGGGACGACAAAGGGACTTGGACTTGCTAACACGCGAAATATTTGAGCGCGTGTACGGAGAAGTGTACGGAGAAGACGGCTTCTCTGTGGTCATGGAACGCAGGGAACCAAAGCAAATCACCTGCCGCGGGGCTCTAATGGAGGTAAGGGACGGACAAGGGTGCCGCAACGTGGAGGAACTGAACCGACTGATGGACGCCTTTGAAAACCCATTGAAATTCAACTACTCCATGCTGTCGGCACACCAATTGACATATTCGGACATGGAAGACGCTGACACTCGCAAGGCCATAGTGGAAAGGGTGAAAGAGTTCAACTCATTCTTCCTGCGTCTGTGCGAAGACATGAAGGTGGAAGACCGCTACCTCGTAAGTCCGGCAGCCATGGACAAGTTCCGCGAATTGGTTGGGAAGGACTTGGAACACCACCTCATCGGGGGATGGAACTTCGTAAACAAGAACGCGGAGAAGCTCGGCAGCCGGGAAGTGATAGAAGACACTGTTTTCTTCTACCCAATAGCGGGCAGCATACGCAACAACCTCATACAAAACCTTTACTGACATGGCAGCCTTTTTCGGAAACAAGACTGAGAAGACGGAAGAGCAGCGGATAGCGGAAGAAAGGCTTTACAAGTTGGAGCGTCTCGCTGCGGAACTCGCTGACAAAGTAGGCGGAATAGAGCAGCGTTGCGCACAATTGGAAAAGAGGTTGGAGGAAGCAGAGCGGCAGGCGGACAGCCATGAAAACTTGGCACAAACCAGCTCTGTTTGCGAAGCCCCCACAACGGAACATAAGCGGCGCATGTCGTTCTACCTGCCACCGCCTTTCACAGACGGCGTTTTCAGGGAGGTGTTCGACCATGATGTGCACGGCAAAACTGTATACCAACTCACCACTACGGACGGCATACACGGCTCTTACATCGTGAACGACACCGCCGATGCCGTGGCCATGGCTCTCATCTCCGTATCGCAAATGCTGCGGCCGGCCTGCAAGGTGGAGTCTTCAAAAACCGCGCAACCCACAAGCATTGTAACGCTTGAAGAGGGGGAGGCCGTAAAAGTGGAAGACGGCTGGAAGATAATAAGCAAGGCCGTTGTCAGGATAGAATGAAAGGGTGTGAGCCTTGGAAGTGAAATGCCCAAAGTGCCGGTTCAGGCACGAAGAGGACGTGCCGCGCGGCTGCAATGAAATTGCGAGCGTGTGCCCGAGGTGCGGCACTCCGTTTACGGTGCCTGTCGCAACGCCTGTTTCGGAACATCCTGACTATGTGGCCAGTGCCGAAGAACCCTCTCCCGCACCTCAAACAAACAGCGGCCAACCAAAACCGCTCCACTCTCCATCAGTCTCGGAAAATGCTGTGCAGATTAACCATGGCAAAGCACAAACGCCAAAGATCATACACACCATACCCTCACGCGGCAACTCCCCAAAGGCAAACGGAAAGGGGAGCCGGTTTGCCGCAAAGGGTGCTGCCTTGACTGCCGCATTGGTTTTCACCACAGCCTTTTTCGCTTACAAGTCGTGTGGGGAAACGAGGTCTTACACCTCGGAATCCCTTTCCATGGACAAGGGTTCCAGCTACCCAAACGAACAAAAGGCATATTCCATATCAGAAGAGGACGGAAGCCTGGCCGCCAGCGGCACGTCTGCCCCAAAGTGGGTTTACGGCACGTGGATGGTGGACACCAAATACGGACAGATAAAGATAGTCATAAGGGGTAACAGGATAACGGAGACATCCGGCGGAGGCACGAGCAGCGGCACTTTCGTATATGACGGAGGAATGTTGCTTTGCGACTTTGGAGACGGCAACATATTCACCTACCGCCTACTCGAGGAAGAAGAACGGATAGATGCCGGAGACGGCCTTTTAATGCAAAAGGAAGACTGAACCCCTGTCTTTCGTGGCATATGCACTAACTTTGCCACAAGACGCTAACACCTATGAGCTTCAAGAAATTCCCAATATCCATTTTAGCCCTATTGCTGCCTTTGTTTTCAACAGCCCAAGTCGTGGTGTTTGAAGACGATTTCAGCTATTCGGAAGACAGCATAGGGTACGGCTCACGCTTCTTCAACACCATAGAGAGTGGCGCAGGAGGCATGGAAAGGATAACCAACAATTCCAATAAAAGTGTGCGTGAATATATGGAAGCCAACAAATGGACTGTGGACAGAGACAACACCAATATCTATACCGGGGATGGATGTCTTAGGATTGGAGACACTGACGGAAACGATGGGCAACTCATTTCCCTGCCTTTGGGGGAAAAGGTGCATGGCTCACTAACCATGAAACTAAGGGTGGCAGCGTGGAACCAACAAAAAACTTGCACCTTGACGGTAACCGTGAAAGATGGGGGAGGGAGAGTTAGTGGGAACGATGGCATATATGAAATCATATCAAAAGCAAGAGATCAGAAGGATGTATACAAGGAACACACGCTCAAAATAACAAGTAGTGCCACTTCAAACACAAGGATTTCAATAAAGGGAGATTGTTTTTTCATAGACGACGTGGTGATAACAGCCGACTACATACCGCTGACGATATCCGAATATGGATACGCCACCCTTTATTGCCCCACAAGTGCCCTCACTGTGCCCAACGGCGTAACGGCCCACACTTTCCACATGGATGGAGACAAGGCTGTGGCGGGGGTGGAATACAAAACCATACCGGCCGGCGAACCCGTGATAGTGAAAGGCAATGGGGGCTATTACTTTTTTGAAAAGGCCACCTCCACCGCGAACCGAGACCCGGAAAACATATTGACTGGTGTGGACAAAGACACAACCTTGGTCGGCGAGGGGCATTATTACCTATCACACGCCAAGGGTGGAAACACCGTGGGCTTCTACCCCGTAGCGGAAGATGGCGGCACAGTGATACCCGCCGGCAAGTGCTACGTGAGATGCAGCGGAGGAGACACCATGTCAAAGCGAGCATTCCTATTCTCCGAGGCGTTCTCCACCGACATAGGACATGCTGAAACCGACAATGTTGCAGAGACATACCGCACCATAGGCGGAATACGCCTGAAAGGCAAGCCCTCCAAACCGGGACTATATCTTTTAGGCAACAGGAAAACAATTGTAAGGTGAAACGGAAACAAAAACCACAACATATGAAGAAGATTCTTACGGCCGTAGTGGCCTTCGCTTTCGCATTGACAGCCAATGCCCAGTTTGAACAAGGAAAGCAATACGTGGGAGCATCGCTGTCGGGGCTCGGAATAAACTACAACGGAGCCAGCGGCCTAAACCTCGGCGTAGATGCCCACGGAGGGTATATGCTCTACGACGACATAATGCTGCTGGGCCAAGTGTCTTACAGCCACACCGGCGGCGATGTGGCGCCTGACCAGCTCAAACTCGGCATAGGCGGACGCTACTACATAGAGCAGAACGGCATATACCTCGGAGCCAACCTGAAGTACGTGCACGCCAACCACAACTACAACGACTTATTGCCCGGCGTGGAGGTGGGATACGCCTTCTTCCTCAGCGGCACCGCAACGATAGAGCCGGCCATCTATTACGATCAGTCGTTCCGCCGCCACAAGGATTTCTCCACTGTGGGATTCAAGATTGGCTTCGGCCTTTACTTCTAACCGCACGGATGGAACAGCCGCTGCCATCAGCCTTGTTGGAAAAAGCCGTGGGGGAATTTGCCAAACTGCCAGGGGTGGGCCGCAAAACCGCCCTTAGGCTCTGCCTACACCTGCTGCGCCGGGGTGAAGACGCCGTGGAGATGTTTTCAAACTCGGTGCTAAGGATGAGACGGGAGGTTAAGACATGCAAGGTGTGCCACAACATAAGCGACACTGAGGTCTGCCCCATCTGCGCAGACCGGCGCAGGGACCCTGCGATTATCTGCATAGTGGAAAACGTGCAGGATGTAATGGCCATAGAGAACACCAGGCAGTACAGCGGACTATACCATGTCTTAGGCGGACTAATATCGCCCATGGACGGTGTGGGGCCGGCGCAGATAGAGATAGACAGCCTTGTGGAAAGGGTTGAAGCCGGAGGTGTGCAGGAGATTATTTTCGCACTGAGCTCCACAATGGAGGGAGACACCACCAACTTCTACATATCAAAGCGGCTGCAACACACCGGGGTGGAAATGAGCCAGATAGCACGCGGCATAGCTGTGGGAGACGAGATAGAATATGCTGACGAGGTTACCTTGGGACGCTCCATCGTAAACCGGGTGCCGCTAAAAACCGGCAAGTGATGATGGAAACAAGGAGGAAACTACTCGCGGCGTTCTACTCCGCAGCGGCACTCTTGGCCGCCGTATGCATAGCCGGCGAAGCGGACATGCTTCCTTCCGGATGGCTGCCACCTGGCAGCGGAATTGAATACACCCTGCTCTCGGCCATGGAACTCGCCACTGTCTGCACCATCCCCCTCTCTCTAAGGCTCTTCAAGTTCGCTTGCGTGGTACGCAGGTTGACCTCCGTAGGCGCATACGCCGGGTTCTCACACCTGCGCTTGTCGGCAATGGCCGTCCCGATGCTTGCCAACGCAGTGTTCTATTACGCCGGTTACAATGTGGCTTTCGGCTACATGGCAATAATACTCGCGCTCAGCTGTCTTTTCGTATACCCCACCGAGGAAAGGTGCAGCAGCGAGTTCAAGGGATGGGCAAGTTAGACATCGTAATAGTAAGCTACAACGCCGGGCCATACCTCTTGCAATGTCTCGGGAGCGTATATGCGGCCTTGGGCGGAATAGACGCCAAGGTGTTCGTGGTTGACAACGCATCCGCAGACGGGGGGGCGGACGAAGCCGAGACCTTGTTCCCATCCACCATAGTAATCCGCAACAAGGGGAATCTTGGTTTCTCCAAGGCGAACAACATCGCCATAAGCCAGTCTTCGGGGGAATACGTACTGCTGCTGAACCCCGACACAATAATTGGCCCGCACACCTTGGAACGCTGTGTTCGGTTCATGGATTCCACGCCCGAAGCCGGGGCCGTTGGTGTTAGGATGGTGGACACGGCTGGAAAGGTTTGGAAAGAATCCCGCCGAGGGCTGCCAGGCGTGTGGGCGTCTGTTTGCAAGATGGCCGGCCTGGCAGGGGCTTTTCCAAATAGCCGATTCTTCGCAAGGTACTACATGTCCTGGCTTCCGTGGGACAGTCCGCAGACGATGGAAGTTGCCAGCGGGGCATTCTGCCTACTGCGCAGGGAAGCCTTAGGCAAGGCCGGGCTGTTGGATGAACGCTTTTTCATGTACGGCGAAGACATTGACCTCTGCCACCGGGTACTTAAAGCCGGGTATTCGGTGTGGTACCTGCCGGAAACCATCCTGCACTACAAGGGCGAAAGCACCGACACCCTCTCGGCAGGATACGTCAAGACTTTCAACAACGCCATGCGCCTATACTACGAAAAGCACTATTCACACCACGGCCGTGCGGCTCTTGCGGCTGTGAAGGCAGCAGTGGGGGTTAGGACAGCTGTTGGAAAGTCAAGGGTGTTCTTGAAAAAGCTCATAGCTAAAAACCAGTCCGAAGCCACATCCGTCATTGTGCCTACTATGGTGGACGGATTCAACCTGTCCCTATGCCGCGAGATAGCGGAAACCAACGGCTTGGCAGTATCTCCGGACGTGGGCTGCGTGAAACCCGGCGGAAAAGCTGTGGCAGTGCTTGACTCGTCGGCTATGACCTATGGGGAAATTTTGGAAACGATATCCGCCAACCGGGCCGGGAACGTGTCGTACGGCATACTCCACCCCTGGCAAAGGCGGATTATAACGGCCGGCAAGGTATGGCAGATTGGGGGCGAGTAAGGCTGAGGGCTGTGGAGCCGGCCGACATAGACGAGCTTTACGACATAGAAAACGATATGGAGCTATGGAATGTCGGGGCCGCCAACACCCCTTTTTCAAGGCATTCCATAGAGCAGTATGTCATGTCGGCCGGCGACATTTACTCAGACAAGCAGGCGAGGTGGATGGTGGAAGACTCCTCCGGGGCTGTGGTTGGCGTGGCAGACCTGGCCAACTTCTCCCCAAGGCATTCCAGGGCGGAGGTGGGCATAGTCATAAAAAAGGCGCACCGCGGCAGGGGCTATGCCAAGCAAGCCGTTGGGCGATTGGCCTTTTACGCTTCCGAAAGCCTATGCATACGCCAGTTGTACGCCGTGGTGGATAAGGCCAACCAACCGGCCATGGCTCTTTTCCGTTCCGCCGGTTTCAAGGAGACAGCCGTGTTGGACGACTGGCTCTCCACTCCGGCCGGTTTTTCCCCAGTAGCCCTTTTCCAACTAATATTCCGTAGGCAGTAAGCCTTGCATCGGCGAGTCTCGGATTTATGCGTGCGACTTGCCCCGATAACTCCCGGCAAGCCATTCCGCAGCAATCACCACACACGCCAATGCCGCAGCGGCAATGGCGTTCTTGTCGGCAGACGCTGCGGCAATCCCCACTGCCCTGACTATCGTATCCGCCACAGACTCGCACAAGCCGTCCAGCAGCCTCAGCCACCACACCAAAGCCGCTCCCACAACCAAGCACGAAACAGTCAGTATCCTGTCGGCATAAACAGCTTTCCTCGGAAGCTTGGCCATCAGCCTGGCTGTGAACCCTACGTCAGGCGGCTCCGGCAACCCCTCCTTTAAAAACCTTGACAGCAACAAATCTTTGTCATCCTCCATATCCATTCCCTTTAAGGTATTCTGCCATTTTCTTCTTTCCACGCCACAGGTGCGACTTCACAGTACCCTCGGCCATGCCGGTTATATTTGCAATGTCGCTAATGGCCTCTCCGTCCACGAGCTGCAACAGCACGCAGGTGCGTTCCCCCTCAGACAGCAGCCCCATGGCCTCGGCTATGTCCATATGTAGGCCGCAGGTGTTCTTGCGGGCATATTCAGCCACGTTTGCCACATTGTCAAGGGCAACCGTGTCACGGCGTTTTTTCAAGTGGTCTTGGTACACATTGTAGGCTATGCGGTAGAGCCATGTGGAAAATGCCGACCTGCCCTGGAACTGCCCTATGTTGGCGTAGGCTTTCATAAAGGTGTCTTGCGCCAGGTCGTCGCTCAACTGGCCGTCACCGAGAGTCTGCGCCATGAAGAAACGCCTTACTTTCCCCTGGTGTTTCTCCACGAGTATCCCGAAAGCCCCACGGTCTCCCAACGCGGAGGCACGCCAAGCCAGCACCCTGTCTCCCAAGTCCGCCACGCTTCCCTACTCCCCGGTCTTACTCCCGTCCTTACCGCTATCATTGCCAATGGTGGCGGCTATCACCATGCGTCCTACGCCGATGCAAAGCGTGATAATACCGGCCACACCGAACAGTGCCCAGCTGCTTGCGAACATGTAAACAAGGAGCAGCGCCACACCTACCGATGTCAAGTGTACGCCACGGCTCCACATCTTCACATCCACATCGGCCAAGTTGAAAACCCTGCGCCTTACAGGCTTAGCACCTCCGTCGCCATAGGCGTTGGAAACGTAGCGGTTAGTCTCGTCACCACTCCTTACTATGTACCTTATCAGCATTACAACCCCCACTATTATGCCTCCAAGGGCGAGCAAGGCCACTATCGCCATCACTATGGTGAACACCATCACTCCCGTGCTGAGGGATTCCAACAATCCTGCCACGCCTTCCACAGGAGTTGTGGGGTCATACAGATCGTAGGTGCCGGGGGCTTGTTCCTCGTCTTCCGGCCATGCCTCCTCCCCCCCGTAGGCAGCAGTGTCCACAGATGATGTCGTGTCGCTGTAAACCACGGTCTCTTCCTTCGATGCCGCACTGCGGTGTTTCTGCGCTGCGGCTTCTTGTGTTGCAAACACCGCGGCAAGCAACATAGCTGCCAATGCCAATCTTGTCTTTTTCATAGTCCTTTTTGTTTTACACTCTGCACGTTAGACCGCACCGCAGTTTGCAAAGTTGCAAAATGGGAGGCTTTTTTTGGCTAATTTTGCACGGTGTTCACCCAAAATCCCTCCTATGGACATTGACTACGACCGCCGCACCACCCTACCGGCCGCCTTTCTAAAACGTGCCGAAGCCGAGATGGGCGGAGTGGTGTTCCGCGCTTTCGCGGAGGCCATGTCCTGCGAGCCCTCCGTAAGCATAAGGTTGAACCCCTACAAAGCCCCCAATGGCGCAGGCGGCGGAACAGTTGTACCTTGGTGCCGACACGGGCGCTACCTTGACAGCCGCCCTCCGTTCACTTCCGACCCTATGATGCACGCCGGGTTGTACTACGTGCAAGAGGCGGCATCCATGTCCATACACCACATCATATCGTGCGTGGCCACCGAGCCCGTCTGCATGCTTGACTTGTGCGCCGCCCCCGGGGGTAAGTCGCAAGCGGCCTTGTCTGCATTGCCGCAGGGTAGTTTCCTCGTGGCAAACGACCCGGTGCGCCAGCGTGCCGGCATATTGTGTGAAAACATGGCCAAGTTCGGCCACCCGGGAGTGGCTGTTGCCAACTCCGATGCCGCCGGGTTCGCACGGGGCGGCTTCTCTTTTGACATCATATTGGTAGACGCGCCCTGCTCCGGCGAGGGAATGTTCCGCAAAGACACGGAAGCCGCAGCCATGTGGAGCGAAGCAAAGGTGGAAGAGTGCGCAGCCCTGCAACGGGCCATATTGGAAGACATCTGGCCCTGCCTGAAACCGGGCGGCATACTCGTCTATTCCACCTGCACGTACAACACCGCCGAAAACGAAGGCAACGCAGCCTGGGTCGCAGCCGAACTCGGGGCCGAACCTGTATCCATACCCTTACCGTCGGAATGGGGGGTGCTGCCGCAGCTCTCCGGGCGAATCCCCTTCCACCGCTTCATACCCGGCACCACAAGGGGCGAGGGCTTGGCCGTCACCATCCTAAGGAAGACAGCCGACACCACCGCCGCAAACAGCCGCACACGAGCCTGCGCGGCGGAAAAGATGGGCAGGGCCGTGGAAGAAAGACTCTCCGACCTATTGCACACACCCGGCGAATACGCCCTGCGCCGCTTCGGAGACTCGGCCTGCGCAGTGCCGCAACAATGGCTCGGCCTGGCGGAAAGGCTGCACACGGCGGCAAGGCCGCTGTCCATAGGCGTGGAATTGGAGCTGTACAAGGGCAAGGACACAGCACTGTCTCCTCACCTGCCGCTGTCCACCGCATACCGGCGCGGAGCATTGCCGGAAGTGGACACAGACCACCGCACCGCCCTGGCATACCTGCGCGGGGAGGCCTTGCCGGCAAACGGCGACACTCGGCGCGGCTTCGTGGCGGCAACCCACAAGGGACAGCCCATAGGACTCGCCAAGAACGTTGGCGCAAGGCTCAACAACGCCTACCCCAGGGAATGGCGCATAAAGACCACGCACCTGAAATACTTGGAAACAAACATCATCGGAATATGAAACAATACCTTGACCTGCTAAGGCGGATAACGGAGGAAGGCGAACGGAAAGAAGACCGCACCGGCACCGGCACACTGAGCATATTCGGCCACCAAGCCGTATACGACCTCTCGCAAGGCTTCCCACTGCTCACCACCAAGAAACTGCACCTCAAATCCATAATATACGAACTGCTGTGGTTCCTAAAAGGAGACACCAACGTGGCCTACCTGCAACACCACGGCGTGAGGATATGGAACGAGTGGGCTGACGAAAACGGAGACCTCGGCCCAGTGTACGGCAGCCAATGGAGGGCCTGGCCCGACGGGAGAGGGGGAACGATAGACCAGATTGCGGAGGTGCAGGAAACCCTGCGCACCAACCCGGACTCACGGCGAATAATAGTGTCTGCGTGGAACCCCGCCCAAACCGCCCAAATGGCCCTGCCGCCCTGCCACTGCCTGTTCCAGTTCTACTCCTCGGCCGGGCGGCTCGACCTGCAACTCTACCAGCGGTCGGCGGACACTTTCCTCGGCGTGCCTTTCAACATAGCCTCATACGCACTGCTGCTAATGATGATGGCACAGGCCACCGGACTGAAACCGGGGCGGTTCATACACACCACCGGCGACACACACCTCTACCTGAACCACTTGGAGCAGGCCCGGCTGCAACTCACCCGCGAACCCAAGCCGCTGCCAACCATGCTGCTCAACCCGGAAGTCAAGAGCATCTTCGGCTTCCGCTACGAAGACTTCCAATTGCAGGGCTACGACCCTTACGACCACATAAGCGCAAAAGTTTCCGTATGAAAATATCCGTAATAGCCGCCGTGGCAGCCAACCGGGCCATAGGCCGAAAGGGGGGGCTCCTTTACCGACTGCCGGACGACTTGAAACGATTCAAGGCCCTGACCACCGGCCACTCCGTAATAATGGGTAGGAAAACTTTCGATTCCCTGCCAAATGGGCCACTGCCCAACCGCCGCAACATAGTGGTTAGCGGGAGTGTGGCGGAAATACCCGGGGCGGAGGTCTACAATTCCCTGCAAGGGGCCTTGGATGCCTGCAATGGTGAGGAGGAGGTGTTCGTCATAGGCGGAGGGCAGGTCTACAAACTCGCCATGCCGCTGGCCGACAAGCTCTGCCTGACTGAGATTGACGACACCCCTGCCGGGGCCGACACTTTCTTCCCAGACTATTCCGGATGGGTGGAAACAAGCTCCGAGCCGCACCCCACGGACGAAAGGCACTCCGTGGCGTTCCGCTTCGCAGACTACCGCCGGCCGTAACAGCCTGGCCGTAAAGCAAAAGCCCCGGCGGCCTTATCGGCGCCGGGGCTTCCCTTTGTCATTCCGTCTCCGCTTTCCGTGCGCGGGCGTTTCGGCTGGGCATGTTCTCACGTGTCTGCACCGGCTCCGGCGCCCGGTCTATCACCGTCTGGAAACAAACGTAGGTCTCCGTCCTGGCCAACCCTATGGGCTGTATCTTCTCGCGGATAAGATCCAACAAATCGTGGTTGCTCTTGGCAAACACCTTTATCATCATGTCAAACCCACCCGTGGTATAGTGGCACTCCACCACCTCCGGTATCTTCTCCAACGCGGCCTTGGCCCTGTCGAAGTCTTCCGGGGACTTGAGGTATATCATAATGTAGGCCGTGGAGTTGTAGCCTATCTTCTCGGGGTTGAAAAGTATCCTCGCCCCGGATATTATCCCGGCATCCATCATCCGGTGTATGCGCTGGTGTATGGCCGCGCCGCTCACCTTGCACATCCTCGCCACTTCCAGGAAAGGAATCCTGGCGTTGTTGGCTATTATGCTGATTATCTTTTTGTCAAGCGTGTCTATCTTAGGCTGTTGCATGGAAAATTGTTTTGTTTTTCAATTGCAAAGGTAAACGTTTCGTCCGTATCAGGCAACAAAAGGTGTGCATTTCAAGGGGTTTGGTGTTTGCTTTTCCGTTCCGCCTTCCATGTGGCGGAATAATTCACACGCAAGGCTCCGGCCAACCGCAACTGCCGCTTTATCTCCAATATGGTTTCCATCTTGGCACCCCTGTCAGCCATTATTGACACCACGGTCCCTGACTTGTCTTGCGGCGGCATTTCGGCAATGGCCCTCTCCACGCACTGGGCCACCCCTCCAGTAGGGACCACCTGGCCGCCCACCTGCACTGCTTCCCTGCCGTCCTTCTCTCCCACATATATGTATATGGTGTTTGAGCCGGCCTTGTTCTTGGAAACCTCCGTGCCTTCCGGCACCCTGTATCTCACCTTCACATCCGTGCGCCTCATGTGTGTTACTATCATGAAGAAGAACAGCACCGCAAACACCAAGTCGGGCAGTGAGGCTGTGTTGAGCGACGGCACCGTGCGGCGGGGCCTCCTGAAATCAATAGCCACCGCCGTCCTCCCCTATTGCGCTTTCCTCGGCCACCCTTTGGGGGCAGGCTTCCTCCACCTTGGCCCTCTCTTCCGGCCCCAGCTCCTCCATAGGACGGCCGTACATGGCCACTGCCATACTGCTGCGTGCCGTGCGGTAGGCCGCCGACAAAGCATCCTGCACACCGAAGTAAGTATCGTAACTGCTGCCCGGGTCCACACTCAGTGCCACCACGTGGCCCCTGCCGGCCCGCATTATAAAAGCCGCAACGCTGTCTGCCAGCGCCTGCCCGGCCGGTATTCCATCCACGCTCACGCTGTCCGCCGCCGATATGGCTATGCGCAGCAGCTTGCCCTGTGGAATGTCAGCCACCTCGGTCTTTTCCACGTCTTCAATGGGCGGCAGGGTGCGCCGCAGCCCCTTGTCGGGGTCCATGGACGACACCACGAGAAAGAATATCAGCAGCATAAACGAGATGTCTGCCGTGGAAGCCGTATTTAGCCCCGGCACCTCCCTTTTCCTCCTCTTGAACATGGCCGTCAGCGTTTTCCCCTCCAATAGCGCGTGGCCCCGTAGATAGCGGCGGCCGCGGCTATGGCGAGCATGGAAATGCAGGCGGAAACCATGCCCCCGGCCGCAGTGAGCCAGAAGCCGTCAGTGAACTCCGCCCCGTTCACCACCACGCTGCCGCTCCCGGCGAACGCGAAAGACAAGGCCATCACCAAGGCTGTGGCGGCCGCAGTGCCAGCGGCTATTTTCCCGGCCGGCACGTTGTGGCCGGTATCTGTCCAGCTATTCTTCACCCCCCTCGCGGCGGACCACACGGCAACGGCTGCGCCCGCCACGGCGGCAATGCAGCACAGCCACACCACGGCCCCGGTGAGCAGCGGAGCTGCGGAAACTCCAGGCAGAGGCGACGGGGTATCGTAGCCCACCATGTAGAAAGCCGCGAACACCGCAGCCGACACGCCAACCATGGCGTACAGCACCCGGTGGGAAAACTTTTCAGCCGGCAACTTTCCCATCGTCCGTCTTACGGTTGCGCTTGTAGTCGGCCATGCCTTCAAGCAGTTGTATGGCCGACTCCTCCATCTGGGCCACTATGTGCTCTATCTTGGATAGCACATAGTTGTAGAACACTTGCAGCACCAAGGCCACTATTATCCCGAATATCGTGGTGATGAGGGCCACTTTCATGCCCGAGGCCACGATAGTCGGACTTATGTCCCCGGCCGCCTGTATGTCGTCAAAGGACAACACCATGCCCACCACCGTGCCGAGGAACCCGAGAGACGGCGCCATGGCTATGAACAGCGATATCCACGAGCAGCCTTTCTCAAGGTTGGCCGCCTGCACTGTGCCGTAGGCCGTTACGGCCCGTTCTATGGTGTCCATGCCCTCGTCCATCCTGTCCAACGCCCGGCCGCACATGGCCGCCACCGGGCCGCGCCCCTCTTCACACATCCGCCGTGCGGAAGCCAAATCGCCTCCGCCGAGGTGGGAGCGGAGCCGTGCCATGAACTTCTTCGCGTCTATCTCCGATATGCTCAGGTATATCATCCTCTCTATGCAGAACGCCAAGCCTAAGACGAGGGTTATGGCCACGAGAGACATGAAGCCGGCGTTGCCCTCTATGAACTTGGTCTTTAACACTTGGTGCAGCCCGGCACCTTCGTCTTCTGCGGCCAGGGCCGCATAGTCGGCTGCCGCCAAGGCGGAGTCGGACGGGGCGAACGTCTGCGCGGCGGTGTCGGCGGGTTCCGCCTCCGCCTTTTGCACAACAGGAGCCGCGGCTCCCCCCCCGGCTGTCTGCGCCGCTGCGCAAGGCGGCAGTGCGAGAGCCGACAAGGCCAACACGGCCGACAAGGCTTTTGTGGTAATCTTTCCCATAATATAGTATGTGGTTTGTGGTCGGAGCGGGGCCTCATCGTCCTTCCAAGGCGGCCATTATGGCCCTGGCCTCCCCCTCCGATGTCTCGCGCATGGAGTACTCGTCAGCCGGGCCGGCCGACATACCCACCCCTGCTCGGCGGTACTCCATAAGGCTGGGCCGCGCCACCGCCGCCGAAGCGTGTATCTCGCGGGCCCCCGTGGCCGCTATTATGCCCCGGGCGTTGCCGGCGTTGACCCCTCCGCCGGGCATTATTGAAATCCTGCCGGCCGCCCGCTCCACGAGCGCGGCTATCAGCGGCGTCCCGAGCTCTGCGGTGGCGGCCTGGCCCGAGGTGAGTATGCGCTTGAAACCGAGCGAGACCGCGCACTCCAAGGCCTCCTCCGCATCGCGGCACATGTCAAAGGCCCTGTGCAGGGTGGTGTCCATACCACCGGCTTCGGCCAGCATGCAGCGGCAGAAATCCACGTCTATCCGGCCGTCACGGGTGAGCGCGCCCACCACTATGCCGTCGGCCCCGCACTCCATAGCCGTGCGTATGTCTCCCATTATGGCGGCTTTCTCTGCTGCCGTGTATAGGAAGTCGCCCCCGCGCGGCCTTACCAGCACGTTGACCGCCGTGGCCCCGAGCCTTTCTTTCACGGCCCTTATCATGCCCGCGCCCGGGGTTACCCCGCCGGCTTCCAAGGCCGCGCACAGCTCTATGCGCCGGGCCCCGGCCCGTGCCGCCGCCAAGGCGCTCTCCACGCTCCCGGCGCATATTTCAAGCAGTGCCGCCGGGCCGTTCATGCCTCCAGCACTATTTCCACCGGGCAGTGGTCGCTGCCGTATATGCCGGTGTGTATGGCTGCCGAAGCCACCGAGGGCATCAGCCTTTCAGACACGAGGAAGTAGTCTATGCGCCAGCCTATGTTCTTCTCCCTGGCCTTGAAGCGGTAAGACCACCACGAGAAAGTCTGCTCCCCGGGGTGCAGCCGGCGGAAGGTGTCGGCGAAGCCGCTGTCCAGCAGCGTTGTCATCCGGCCGCGTTCCTCGTCTGTGAAGCCGGGGTTGCGGCGGTTTGTCTTGGGGTTTTTCAGGTCTATCTCCTCGTGCGCCACGTTGAGGTCGCCGCACACCACCACGGGCTTCTTTCCGTCAAGCCCTTTGAGGTAGGCGCGGAAAGCGTCCTCCCAGTCCATGCGGTAGTCTAAGCGCAGCAGTCCGTCCTTGGAGTTGGGTGTGTAGACGCATACGAGGTAGAACGCTGGCATTTCCAAGGTCAGCACCCGGCCCTCGGTGTCGTGTTCGGGCATTCCTATGCCGCGCGCCACCGACAGCGGCTCGTGGCGCGTGAACACCGCCGTGCCCGAATAGCCTTTTTTCTCGGCGTAGTTCCAGTACTGGCGGTAGCCGGGCAGGTCCAAACTTATCTGCCCCTCTTGCAGCTTGGTCTCTTGCAGGCAGAAGAAGTCCGCCCCGAGCCTGTCGAATATGTCTGTGAAGCCCTTTCCCACGCAGGCTCTCAGTCCGTTTACGTTCCAGGATATCAGTTTCATGCTGTGTTTGCTGTTATGGGCGCTTTTCCACCCTCGTGCTTGTGAAGTCGAACGATATGGGCGTGAGCCACGCCGTGGGCTGCCCGTCGGCGTACATGGATGCCACCGTTATGCGGAAGGCCTGCACCGAGTTGGCCCACACCCCGAGGCTCTTTCCCACGTCGAAATAGAAAGGGAAGGCCACCTCGTGGCTTTCCCCGTCGTAGTCCAGGGTTACCTTTATGGCCCTTGGCATGAGCAGGTAGCGGTGTACCTCTCCCACCTCGTATATGGCCATCTGCGCCGGCACCTCGGCCGTGCCCTTGTAGCCTTGCAGCGCCTTTATCACTGCGCTGTCCCTCATGACCACGGCCTTTGCCAGGGCCGCCACGGGGAAGTTCTTCACCGTTATGGCCGAGTCTGACGTCCACACCAAGCCGTGCAGCGTGTCCGGCGTGGTGGAGTACGAGTACTCCCGGTAAGCCAGTTCCGCCACGGCCGAGCCGGTGTACTGGCCCCGCATGTCGGCCACTGCCTTGTTGTATTGTTCCCGGGTGATTTGCTCGTCCTCGCCCGTGCCCAGGCAGCCTTGCAGCGCGATGGCCGCCAGCGCCGCCGCTGCGGCCTTTGCCGTCTTTCCCATATCCGTATCGTGTGCGCCCCTTGCGGTCAGCGCCTTATAAGGTTCATGAATTCCTCCCTTGTCTTGGCCTGGTTGAAGGCCCCGCAGAAGTCGCTCGTGGTGGTTACGGAGTTTTGCTTCTCCACCCCACGCATCTGCATGCACATGTGCTTGGCCTCCACCACCACCATCACGCCCATGGGGTGCAGGGCGTTGTTTATGCAGTCCTTTATCTGCTGGGTGAGCCTTTCCTGCACTTGCAGCCGGTGGCTGAATATGTCCACCACACGGGCTATCTTGCTCAGCCCGGTTATCCTCCCGGCCGGTATGTATCCCACGTGCGCCTTGCCGTAGAATGGCAGCATGTGGTGTTCGCACAGCGAGAAGACGTCTATGTCTTTCACTATGACCATCTGGTTGTATTTCTCCTCGAAAAGCGCGTCCGTAATCACCTTGTCTGGGTCTTCGGCGTATCCCCTTGTGAGGTCGGCCATGGCTGCGGCCACCCTCTGCGGCGTTTTCAGCAGCCCCTCCCGGGCGGTGTCCTCCCCCAGCAGGGCGAGTATCTCCCCCACCCTGCCCGCTATGGCTTCCTGCGCCCCGGGCTGCATGTGTGGTGTGTGGTTCATTGCTGCACTGTTATCTTGCCTTTCACTATGCTGGCTTGCTTGTAGCCCATGGCCCTTACGCTTCGCAGCATGTCTGCGGCTTCGGCGTAGGTGCGGTAGTTGCCCACCCGGCATATCCACCTGGGCGAGTAGAAGTGTACGTATACGGGTTCCCCGGGGTGTTTCATCTTCACGGCTTCCCCGGCCCGCTGCGCCTTTTGCTTGTCGGCCCGGGTGTTGCCCCCGGCGAACACCTGCACCCGGTAGCCGCTCACCTTCACGCTGCCCGCCATCACCTTGCGGCGCATGTCCACCACGGGTATGTCCATTCCGCCGCCTATGCTGCCGCCGGCTTCACCGGTTTCGCGGTGCGGCCTTTCCCCCGCGGGGGTGTCCCTCACGGCTGCTGCGGCCGGCTTTTGCTCCGGTTTGGCGGGTTCGGCGGCCTTTGTCTGCCCAGCGCCGTTTACGAGGTCGTCTATGGCCCGGGCGTGCGTTATGGTGAGCGTGCCCTTGCCGTCTTCCTTGGCCTGTATGCGCTGTGTGAATGTCTGCGCCCGTGCCGTGCCGGCCGCCATCAGTAAGGCCGCTATGGCGAGTGCGTGTTTCATGTCCCTTGCTTTCACTTCCCTTTTGCGGTGCGGCCCGGGCCGCCGCGCCTTGTGTCCCGGCGCGGCGGCCTTGCGGGCTTTTCCGCGTGCGCCCTTACTTCTTCCAGGCGTCTATGATGCCCTTGAAGTCTGCGCAGGCCAGAGAGGCTCCGCCTATCAGGCCGCCGTCTATGTCGGGCTTTGCGAAGAGTTCGGGGGCGTTGCCGGCCTTGCAGCTGCCGCCGTAGAGTATGCTGGTGTTACCGGCCACCTCCGCGCCGTAGTTGGCGGCCACGGCCTGGCGTATGTAGGCGTGTATCTCCTGCGCCTGCTCGGCCGTGGCTGTCTTGCCGGTGCCGATGGCCCAGATGGGTTCGTAGGCTATGACGATGTTGGCGAACTCCTCGGCGGTGAGGTTGAAGACGCTGCCTTCCAGCTCTGCCTTTACCACCTCGTTCTGCTTGCCGGCCTCGCGCTCTTCCAAGGTCTCGCCTATGCAGAAGATCACCTTAAGGCCGTTTTTGAGGGCCAGGAGCACTTTCTCTTTCAGTATTTCCGGTGTCTCGTGGTAGTACTCGCGGCGCTCGGAGTGGCCCAGGATGACGTATTGCGCCCCGGTGGACTTGACCATGGCTGCGGACACCTCTCCTGTGTATGCGCCTTTCTCCTTGTCTGCGCAGTTTTCGGCGCCTATGGCCACGGGGCCTCCCTCCACTGCGGCTGCCACGGTGGCCAGGTGTATGAATGGTGTGCACACCACCACGTCGCAAGCCGGTGCGTCGGCCTTGAGCGCCTCGTTTATCTCCTTTGCCAGGGCTGTGCCCTCCTGCAGGCCCAGGTTCATCTTCCAGTTGCCCGCTACGATTTTCTTTCTCATATCTGTCTTGTTTTGGTTGGTTTGCCTTTCTTGTCCCTTTTGCGGTTGCGCAGCCAGCGCGTCCAGGCCCATGTGCGGTCCGCCAGCACCAAGGCGGCCAGCGGCAGTGCGAACACGGCGGCCAGCTCGGCGGCTTTCGCCCAGAGCGTCCCGGGTTCCGGCGCGGGCGCCTGCGCCACCGCGTCTATCTCCTCCGGTGCGGGCAGCCCGTTGTGGCTCCACTTGCCGGCCACCCGGCCGTCTTTGAGCAGCACAAGCCCGGGGTTGCTGCGCACCATTGTCTTCAGCACCACGCCGTCTGCCGTGAGGAAGGGGTACTCCGCCCCGGTCAGGTCGCGCCACTTGGCTATCTCCGCCGGCCCGCTGGCCGTTGCGCCGTAGAAGGGGAAGCCCCTTTCCGCCGCGTATTCGCACAGCTGGTCTATGGCCCCGAAGTTGGAGTCGTCCGCCTCCCCTATGTGCGGCGCGGCCAGTATCAGCGTGCAGCCCTTGCGGTCGAGTATGGAGTCTGTAATGTCTTCCCCGCCGGCCGTGCATAGGGAGAAGTCTTGTATGGGCGGCACGTAGCCCTCGGCGGTCTGCTCCGTGCGGCTGTCCACGAACGTCCATGTGGAGTCCGGGTAGTCGTCCATGGTGAATTCGCGGCGCACCCCGTCCTTTTCCATCACGAAGGTGGTCTCGAACTCGGGCTGCGGCGCCCCGGGCGGTATCTCCATGCCCTCCCTTATGCCGGCCCCTATGCGGTACGGGCGGAAGTCCAAGACGGGCAGGTAGTACAGGCAGTAGGCCGAGGTGCCCAGGATGAACAGCACGGTGTAGTTGACGGCTATCCACTGGTTGCTCCGCGAGAGGAACCTCACCATGGCCCCGGGCCTCGCCGCAACGGCCGCCGCGGCCGCCGTGAGCACTATGTTCTTGCCCAGGGTCTGCCAGTTGGTGAGCTTCACGGCATCGCCGAAGCAGCCGCAGTCGGCCACGGGGTTGGCCACAGCCACCCACAGCGTAACGGCCGTCATGGCCGCCATCAGGGCCAGCGCGGCCCGCGACACGGCCCTGCGGTGCATGGCCAGCAGCAGGAACACCCCTATGGCGAACTCCGCCGCCGAGAGGGCCACCGCGCCCGCCGTCAGCGCCCAGTCGGGGAACACCCCCGCCAGCCCTGCGGCCTCGGCGTAGTCTTGCAGCTTGTAGAGCGTGCCAAGGGGGTCCACCGCCTTGACGTAGCCCGAGAAGACAAACACCGCGCCGAGCAGCGCCCGGCAGGCGTTCACCACTGCGGCCTCGGCCTTACCCATCGGCCCCTGACAGCTTCACCAGCCCGAAGACTGCGTAGTTCACTATGTCCATGTAGTTGGACTCCACGCCCTCCGAGACCTCGGTGCGCCCGCCGCTGTCTTCTATCTCCTTTATGCGGTGCAGCTTGGTCAGGATGATGTCCGTGTAGCTCTGCGTCCTCATCATGCGCCAGGCCCCGCCGTAATCGTGGTTCTTGCGTTCCATCAGGGCCGTGGCCTCGGCTGCCCACTTGGAGTACAGCTCCATGGCCCTCGCGGGGTCCATGTCGGGCCTGTCGGCGTAGCCCTCCTCCATCTGTATGAGGGCTATTATGCCGTAGTTGACAAGGGCTGCGTAGCCCTCCTCCGGGGTTTCGTCCACCATGGCCCCGCCGGCGGTTTCCAGCGTCCTTATGCGCAGGGCCTTGATGAGCATCTGGTCCGTGAGCGAGGCCGGGCGCATCATCCTCCACGACGCCCCGTAGTCGCGCAGCTTGGCGGCGAACACGCCGCGGCACCGCTCCATGGCCTCGGCGAACTGCCCGCCGGCGGCCTTGCTTTGCGTTTCTGCCATCTTTGCCGTTTTACCCTGCAAATTTAGCCAAATAATGCGGAAAGCCGCCACCTCCGCAGCGGTACCACGCCTTGGTACTATTTGTACCACGCCTTGGTACTACTTGTACCACGCCCCGGTATTTGTTGTACCACGGCGTGGTACCGCAAAGGGGAATGCGGCAAACGGCGGAAGAACCACACTCCTCCGCGCGCCATCCTGGGCGGGGTGGGATAGCGGGCGGTGTTATAAGACGCGGCAAGCCGCGTCTTACAACATAGGCCCGGTGTTTCATCAATTGCACGCAATGTGCTCCGAATGACGTGGGGGGCCGGGAACGCAGGCGGCCACGCCTGCACAACGAAGTTGCCGAGACAAGGTTGCGGGTATACATGCGGTGTGGCACGCTTGAGGTGCAGGCGGGACGCCTGCGATCCAAGCCTTGCGGCACCGATGTTCCATCAATTGCACGCAATGTGCTCCGAATGACGTGGGTGGCTGGGAACGCAGGCGGCCCCGCCTGCACAACGAAGTTGCCGAGACAAGGTTGCGGGTATACATGCGGTGTGGCACACTTGAGGTGCAGGCGGGACGCCTGCGATCCAAGCCTTGCGGCAACGGTGTTCCATCAATTGCACGCAACGCAATACCGGTGCCGCCGGAGCGGCCCGCCTGCACAGAAACGGGAAAATCCGCTAACTTTGGCCTATGGAAAACCGCAAAAGCACACCACCCCGAACCAAAAACGCACGAAGCCCATGGCGAGGATAGACGACCTGATAGGCAAGATACAGGACCCGGCCCTGAAAGCCGAGCTATGCGCCGAGGTGGCGCGGATGAGGAAGGGCAAGAAGTTCGGCCTTGTGTTCGAGGAACACGCCCCCGAGGCCCCGGCCGGGCCGCAATACCCCTGGCTGGAACCGGTGGCGGAGGAGAGAATCTCCCATAAGACGGACATTGTTGCGGTGCGTGGAATACACCAGTCTCACGCACCGTTTCCGTTTTTTCACGGGACAAGAAAAGATTCCGTAACTCATTGATAAACAATGGCTGTAAAAGCGCAAAAATTGTCTTATAAGAGAATTAAAAAGGTCCTATAAGAGAATTTGAAAAATCTTATAAGACAATTTTAAAAGACTATATAGAAGAATGAAAAAGCGTACTTCTCTGTTGAATTTAATTACAGAAAAGAATAAAAATATGTCGAAAAAGAATCAGTCGAACAGACTGACAACCCAACAAAAGGAATCAAAAGGAGTTGTTGGTATTTTCGGAGAAGAGGCGAAGATACACGACATGACTGTCGGAGAAGTTTCGCATCTTGTCGTGAAAGCACTTCAAGAAGAGTTTCCACAATTGGAATTTCGATACAGAACGAGTATCAAGAAAGAAGAGATAAACGAAGCCTTAAAGAAAATTGACCCGGAACTGGGACAAACACTTTTCGTTTCAAATTCAAGTATCATTCCTGATGGTGGAATTGTAGAAGTGAAAGATGACAACGGTGGATGGAGGGTCGTCTTGGTTTCTGAAGCAAAGCATCATGGAAAGGACATAGAAAATATCAAGGCTGGCAAACTTGTTGGAAAAAAGAACGACCAGGACCTTATGGCTGCCGGCAATGCCATTGAGCGGTCGCATAAGAACATATCCGAAATTGCCAATCTGATGCTGGCAGAGGAGCACTTTCCATACATACTGTTCTTGGAGGGGTCGAATTTCCTGACAGAAACTATTTCCGTGAAGCGTCCTGACGGAAGAGTCGTTACCCTCGAATACAATTCTGGGATGTTGAACAGGCTTGACCGACTGACCGCTGCCAACTATGGCATGCCTGTCAATACGAACTTGTGCAAGAATAAGTTTGTCAAGCATAACGGCAAGTCCATCATGCTTCAGGCAACATCCATTTACACGCAGGGGAACGGAGAAAGATGGAATGCAGAGGGAATGCTTGAAATCATGCTTGATATTTCAAGGACTTCTCTTCAAATGCTTGGCAGCGACTTATTTAGGCAGCTGACTCGGAAAAACAAATAAAACTGTTTTTGGAGTATGGTAAGAAAGGCTACAAACGAGCTGTTGCAAAAGGCAAAAAAGCAGAAGAATGACGAGTTCTATACACAGCTTGCCGATATAGAAAGTGAATTGCAGCATTATGAAACTCACTTCAAGGGCAAAGTCGTGTTTTGCAATTGTGATGACCCACATACCAGCAACTTCTTCAGGTATTTTGTTTCCCATTTCCAGAAGCTGGGAATCAAGAAAGTTATTGCAGCTTGCTATAAGGAGCAGAATGCGGACTTGTTTGACACAAGGGAAAACGAGCATGGCTTTTTCTTTGAATATTCGGGAACAGAACTTGCCAACGCTGACCCGAAGACGGCCAAAGTCGTTTACTTCAAGGGTGATGGGGATTTTCGAAGTCCCGAAAGCATAGCTTTGCTGAAACAGTCGGATATGGTTGTTACCAATCCTCCATTTTCATTGTTCCGAGAGTATGTGGCACAATTAATAAGATACGATAAGCAATTCCTGATTATCGGGAACATCAACGCCATTACCTACAAAGAAATCTTCAAACTCATTCAAGACAACAAGGCTTGGCTTGGAGTTAATCTTGGCAGAGGTATTTCCGGATTTATCGTGCCTACGCATTATGAACTCTACGGGACGGAAGCAAGGATAGACGAATCAGGCAACAGGATTATATCTCCAAATAATTGCTTGTGGCTTACGAATTTGGACAACTTCATACGGCATGAAGATATTCTGCTGACTAAAAGCTATTGCGGACACGAACAGGAATATCCTAAATATGACAATTATGACGGCATCAATGTCAACAGGACACAGGATATTCCACAAGATTATAGCGGCTATATGGGTGTGCCGATAACTTTCCTGCACAGGTTCAACCCCCGACAATTTGAGATTATAAAGTTCCGAAAGGGAAACGATGAGAAAGATTTGTCTGTAAACGGAAAATGTCCTTATTTCAGGATTATTATCAGGCAAAAACAAGCCACTTCTAAAATAATGGATTTTGCCAATAAGTATCAATCAATGCCATTGTATAAGTAAAATTGGTTGAGATACTCCTACCACTGTCCATATTGATTGACGAGGTATTGCTTCAGCACGTCAAGAAAATCAAAGCGGTAGCCCATCAAGAGACCTTTGCACGGCAAAACACCAAAAAACACCGCTCAACTACTTGTTTATTAGGAGACCTTTGAAAAATTCAGAGGTCTCGCAAGGTGAACGGCGAAGTGGGCGGCATAACATCAGCGGAAGACTTGGACTGGCTCTTCGGCAAGTACGGCCGCAGCGACACCGGCGCTTAGGGGCGTATAGGCAAAAAGAAAGCCGGGGTGCGCTCCTTTATGGAATGCACCCCGGCTGCGGTAAGTGGCGGAAGGTGAGGGATTCAAACCCCCGATACCCGTAAGGGTATACCGGATTTCGAGTCCAGCGCGATCGATCACTCTGCCAACCTTCCTTGTTGCGCTGCAAAGTTAGCGCATTTGTTCCACCCGGCGGCAGCCGCGCCGGGTGTTTTTGCGCCCGGGCGGTGTTCAGGCGCGTTTCACAAAGGCCGGCCTTAGCGGGGAGCTGTGTTCGGGGCTGTAACGGAAGCCCTCGTGGGTGAAGCCCTCCAAGCCGGAGGGGGTTGCAATACGCTCCTTTATGGCGTATCGCGCCATGGCCCCGCGGCACATCTTGGCGTAGACAGTAACGGTCTTCACGCGGCCGCCCTCCTGCACGAGGAACTGCGGCTCCACCACCTCCACCTCCCTTTCCACATCGGCCCAGCGGAAAAGGCCCGTCATCTCCTTGCTGGCCACGTTGAGGAGCAGTCCGCCATCGTCCTTGCATGCGGCGGTGAGCAGCGGTGTGAGCAGCGGTTTCCAGTAGTCGGCCATGGTGCGTCCGCCGTTTCCAGGCAACCTCACCCAGGCCTCCATGCGGTGCGGCCTTATGCCGTCGAGCGGGCGCAACAGTCCGTAGAGCGGAGATGCTATCCATAGGCGGCCCTGTGCAAAGGCGGAGTCTTCGGCATCCATGGTTTCCGCCCCGAGATGCTTGAACGCTATGCCGTTGTAAGCCCCCCATGCCGGCAAGCCATCCGCCCCGGCGAAGAACGCCTTGTACATGGTAGCGGCCCCGGCGGCTATCGCCCGGCCGCACTTGAGCATGCCGGCTATTTCATCGGGCGAGTATGCGGCCATGGCGGCTGCTATTTCCCCGGCCCGTTTTTGGAACAACGGCTCGGTGGGGTCGGACGGGCAATGGAAATCGCCGGCCATGTCCTTGGCCGGCGATAGTAGTATTTGCATGGCGCGGAGCTTTAGAAGTTCACGCCGAAGTTGAGGAAGAACGCCTGGCTCTTAGACGTGAAGTCGTCGTCGTTGCTCATGTTGGAGAAGCCGAAAGCGTAGCCGGCTTCGAGGTAGAGCATGTTGTACTCCGCCCCGCAGCCTATCTTCATGCCAGCGTCGAAGTGCTTGTAATAGCCTTTGTTGAACGAGCTGTGCTTATTGGTCTTCCCTCCGATCGCCGTGGAGAAATAGGGGCCGAGGAAGGGCAGCAGGGCAACCTTGTCGCCGGCCTGTATGCCGTATTTCACCAAGATGGGAATCTCCAAGTTGTTCAGGCTGGACTTCACGCCGGGCTTTGCTTCGTCTATGTTCCCCGGGTTGTCCACCCCCTTGGAGCCTTTCTCGGTGTAGTAAAGTCCGCTTTCAAGGAAGACCGGCGCATCGTCTGAGAGCCTTAGGCCCACAACGCCGCCTATGGTAAGGCCGGTGCGTGTGCCGTCCGGCTGATAGTTCTTGGCGTCTCCGCTCATGCCGGCCACGTTAAGGCCGATACGTACGCCGTAGTACACATTTTCCTCGTCGAGTGAGAAGCCGCCGCTTGCGAACTGCGCAAAGACGGGTGCGGAAAGCACCGCTGCGGCGATGGATAGAATCAATTTTTTCATGCCTTTCATATTGTTGTATGCGCCGCAAAGTTAAGATTTTTAAACCCAAACCGGCATAATGGCCGGTTTGGGTTTAAGCAATAGGCCTTTTCTCGGCCTTATTTCCACACGAAGGCCGCATGCCCGGGCACGTCTCCCGTGGTGAGCCGCCCGGCCGGTTTTCCGTCGTTGCCGAAGTGCAGCAGCTCGCCGGAAGAGATGTAGTTCTTTGCGTCCATTATGTAGAAATCGCGCGTCTTGGGGTTCACCGCAAGGCCGTAGGGCAAGGCTATGCTCGCCTCCTTGGCTTGGTCGAAAAGCGTGCCGGCCACTTGGCCTCGCGTCTTCACGTTGATTATGCCATAGTCGGCCCTGCTGGTCTGCGTGGCATAGTCGGTTTCCACATTATAATAATATAGGGAGTCCCCCACTATGTCAAATCCCGACACTGGCATTGGCAGCGTGCCTGAGAGTGCCATGCGCCCGGCAGCGTCCTTTTCAAGCCAAGCTATGGAGGGCTTCACCGTGGCGTAGTCTCCGCGCGACACCACCCATAGGCGGCCGTCATGGTCGGCGGCCAGGCAGTCGAGGTTGGGCAGCCCCGTCTCCACCCTGCCCTCTTCTCGGAAGGCGGCCAAGTCAACCACGCTGACGGTGGTCTCATAGTCTGGTCCCTGGTATCCCCCGCTGTTTGCCACGTACAGCTTTCCGTCCACCACGGCCATTTCCTCGGGCTGGTATCCCACCTCCGTGCGCGCCACTATGCTTACGGAAGCCGTGTCCACCTTGTAAACTGTGCCGCGCGGGTTGTCCTTGCCCCCCCACGAGCCGCCGGTGTAAGACGACACATAGGCGTATCCGCCGTGGAAAGCAAGGCTGCGGCAGTTGGGTATGTCCACCTGCCCTATCTTGACAGCGTCTGCGGTGCGTGCCACGACCACCTTGTTGGAGCCGTTCACCACCATCCACAACTGCGAGCCGTACACCTTGATGTCGTTTCCGGTGTCTCCCAGTTCCTTCACGTCTGACGGGTTTCGCTCGGCGTATATGTTTCTAAGGTAGGCACCCTCCCCCCCGGTGGTAAGGTCGAGGAAGTCGAGCGTGCAGGTGTTGGCCCCGTAGTTGCCCTCGTTGAGGATGTAGACTCCGGCCAGCGTCTTGTCCTGGCTTATTTGCCCGCCGGCGTTTTCCTTTCCGGGTACGGGTGTGGGGTCGTCTTCTCGGCAGGAGGCGAAGGCGATGGTGGCTGCGCAGAGCAGCAATGCGGTCTTTTTCATGTCGGTAGTTTTGGTTTGTGTTGTTAATGGAAATAGTTCAGAGGGAGATCTCCATGCTTAGCGAACAGTTGCGCCCCGGCATGGGATAGTTTTTCACCACATCGTAGCTTTGCCCCAGCAAGTTGTTCACCGCGAGGTGCGCCCGGCAGCGCACGCCGCCGAGCAGGAAATCCTTTTGCAGCGAAATGTCGCTGGTGTACCAAGGCTGCATGTGGTTGTAGGCCGTGTTTTCCTGCTGGCTGTACCTTTCGCCTGCGTATGTGAAACAGTAGGACACGGCCCATCCGCGCCATTCCGCCGCCGCCGACACTGTTGCGCTGTGGAGCGGCGTGTATGGCACCTGGTGTCGGTAGTATGACGCGCCAGGGTCGGTGGTGTCCACGGCCCGTTGGTAGGTGTACTGCACCATGGCCCAGGCCGTGAGACCCTTGGCCGGCTCCGCTTCCGCCTTTGCCGAGAAGTCGGCCCCGGCGATTTCCACCCGCCCGAGGTTGAGCATTGTCCAGCGGAACTGCTGCCCCTTGGGGTAGGCCACTATCTTGTCGTTCACCACATTATAGTAAGCATCGGCCTTTGCTTCAAGTCTCTTCACCATGCCTTGTGGGAAAGCGATGGAGGCATCCGCCCCTATATCCACCTGCGTGGCCCTTTCAGGTTTGAGGTTGGCGTTTCCTATCTCGGTGTAATAAAGTTCGTTGAAAGTGGGTGTGCGGTAGCTCTGCTTGGCGAAAGCCCTAAGGGTTACCGCGTCAGTCCGGAAAGGCTTGCAGCTCACGAACAGCGCAGGTGTTGCGGCCGTGGCCGCCGGGGCTTTCCCGTGCGTCCTTGTGCGGTCGGCCACGACAGCCGCGTATATGCTCGCCTGCGCCTTGAACCGCGGGAAGTCAACCGCAGTGGCCGCCGCAGCCGCGTGCGACTTTCGGCGCGGGTATGCAAACGCCCCCATGTCGCTGTCGAGCGAGTTTGCCCGGAAATCGTAGCTGGCCGACAAGCTCCACCACGGCAGCAGCTCGTAGGCCGCCGCAGCCGAGGCGTATGCTTCGCGCTGCACATACTTGTTGGTGAAGAGCATCCGAGTGGTGTCGCGGTTGGAATAGGTGTTGCGGTACCTGGCGCACTTGGCCAGCAACCTTACGCTGAGCCGCCGGCCGAAACCGCGCTGCCATGCAGCCTGCGCGAAAAAGTTGCCGTCGGCCTGCCTTTCACCCCTTTTCCAAACATTTCCCACAATGGCCCCTGGCACACCGCGGCTTGAAACATAGGCGTAGGCCTTGGCCGACAGGGAGCCTTGCAGCATGGTGCCGTACAGGTTGGCTTCGGAGCGTACGGCCTGCACATCGCCGTTCTGCCTCACCGCCGTGGTGTCGTATGCCGTGGAGCCGTCCGCCGCCTTTCGCTTGTAACGGAACCGGTACCTGCCGTTGGCTGCAAAGGCCTCGGTGTTCCACCCTATGGAAAAGCCGCCCCCCAACCTGCGCTCGTACATGGCCGAAAGCCCCGCAAGTCCGCTATCCCCACCACGGGCTTTCATCCTAAGGTTCCAATCACGCCCGGGGCGGAAGACTGGCCGGCGTGTGGATATGTACAGCGAACCGGCGTTGCCATAGTCGGCCGCAGTCTGCAAGACGGAGCTTTTCTGGCCGTTGTACACGGTCAGCTCGCCCACGTTTTCAAGTGAGAGCTGCCCCAGGTCCACCTGACCGTTCTGCGCGTTGCCCATCTGCACCCCGTCGTAGCACACCCCCATGTGCTGGCTGCCCATGGAGCGCATGTTGACGGTCTTGAGCCCGCCTATGCCCCCATAGTCTTTCAGTTGCAAACCGGAAAAGAGCCTTACCGCGTCGGCCACGGAATGGCTTCCGAGCCGCTTGAGTTCCCCGCCCGAAAGGGTCTGCCTCGGCATGGTGTGCCTGAAAGCCATCTTGGCCACCACCACCACGTCGCTTATCCGCCTTACGCTGTCCGGGCCGTCCCACGCCCGGGCCTCCACGCACACAGCGCACAGCAGCCCTACGGCCGCCACCTTGTAACAATGCATTTGGTATCCGTTTGCCCCGCCTTTCCTCGAAGCGGGAGTTAAACAACACACCGGCAGGTCTTCTGACTCTGCGGCCCCGACGGCGAACGCCTTCCCGGACTTCTCCAGTGGCTCGTGTTCCCCTCGGCAAAGGCCGCTTACAGCAGCGGGACTGTCCCGGATTCTCACCGGAGTTCCCTTTTAATCACTATATGAGTGAACCGAATGCGGCGCAAAGGTAGGCTTTTCCGCATAAAAAAAATCAAAATGGACACACAGAACGATCCCATGTGTCCATTCCATACCGTTTCAATGCATGGTTTTTATACTATTGGGTTTGGTACTCCTTCCACCTCTCCGGTATTTTCAAATCGTAGTCAGGAACTATGAGGTGTACCGTATCCGGGAAAAGGCAACTACGAAACCTGCTTTCATACCGTTTCAATTGGGTCGGTTGCCCGATGCCCATCGAAGCCAAGTTGCTAGAATACTGGTTGGGAGGGAAATACACCAGCACCTTATGCCGAGCTTGTGTGGCAAGTTCTATTGCGGGAACCATGTCGCTATCGGCGGAAACCACGATAGCCACATCGCAGTTTTTCTGATATGCATCTGCAACGATCTGCGTTGCAATCCTCACATCTGTCTCTTTTTCCTCATGGGTATGAATCACATTCCCACATTTGAAGCAGGTGATATCTTTCTTCAAATATTTGCCCAGGATCAAACGGAACTTCGTGTTTTCTTGATTCGCCTGAAAGAAAGCATTCTGCCGCCGGCTTTGCTCTATGTCATCCGGCCTTGCGGAGAAATATTTCACCTCAACCAACTCCTGATTGCCACGCATGAAGCCCTCAAACAACTTCACTATGTCAAGCCAATAATACCTCCTCCACCGTGTGGTTGCCTTCAGTCCGTAGTAAAAGTTGAATCCGTCAACGTAGACAATAACTCTTTGCTTGCATTCTGCTTCCATAATTGCCACATAAAATAAGCCACCCCATTTCTGAAGTGGCGAGCCTTAGTCTTTTCCACCTAAGGGCGATAATGTAATGCAAAGGTGGCAAAATCTTTTTTATCCGCCAAAACATTCCATCAAGTTTTCAACAACGACCAAGAGTATCCCAAATTATTTCCGCATAAAAACGCCCCAGGACGGCTGACATTATGGCGCAAAACACGCACAAGCCCCGCCAGGGCTGGCAGATTCGGGGACAATCCGGAGCGTCTTGGCACAAAGTTTGCCCATAGGCTGCCGTGGGGCTGCGCAAGCTCCACACGGATTTATGGAAACAACAAAACAACAAATAACAAAATGGGAAAGATAATAGGAATAGACCTGGGCACGACAAACTCGTGCGTGTCCGTGTTTGAAGGCAACGAGCCGGTGGTCATAGCCAACAGCGAGGGCAAGCGCACCACGCCCTCCATAGTGGGCTTCGTGAAAGACGGAGAGCGCAAGGTGGGCGACCCGGCAAAGCGCCAGGCCATCACCAATCCGCAGAACACCGTCTACAGCATAAAGCGCTTCATGGGCGAGACCTACGACCAGAGCCGCAAGGAAGCCGAGCGCGTGCCATTCTCCGTGGTGAACGAGGGAGGATACCCCCGCGTGGACATAGACGGTCGCAAGTACACCCCGCAGGAGATATCGGCCATGGTGCTGCAAAAGATGAAGAAGACCGCCGAGGACTACCTCGGGCAGGAGGTTACGGACGCGGTCATCACCGTGCCGGCCTATTTCAGCGACTCGCAGCGCCAGGCCACCAAGGAAGCCGGCCAGATAGCCGGGCTAAACGTAAGGCGAATCGTCAACGAACCCACCGCAGCCGCGCTGGCCTACGGAGTGGACAAGGCCAACAAAGACATGAAGATAGCCGTATTCGACCTCGGCGGCGGCACCTTCGACATATCCATACTCGAGTTCGGCGGCGGCGTGTTCGAAGTGCTCTCCACCAACGGCGACACACACCTGGGCGGCGACGACTTCGACCAGGTCATAATAGACTGGCTCGTGGGCGGCTTCAAGGCCGACGAGGGCATAGACCTCTCCCGCGACCCCATGGCAATGCAGCGGCTCAAGGAAGCCGCCGAAAAAGCCAAGATTGAGCTCTCCTCCACCACCACCACGGAGATAAACCTGCCCTACATAAGCGCCGAGGGCGGAGTGCCCAAGCACTTGGTGAAGACCCTCACAAGGGCGCAGTTCGAGCAGCTGGCACACGGCCTGATACAGGCCTGCCTGGTGCCCTGCCAGAACGCAATGCGCGACGCCAAGCTGCAGCCCGGCGACATCAACGAGGTGATACTCGTGGGCGGCTCCAGCCGGATACCCGCCGTGCAGACCCTCGTGAAAAACTACTTCGGCAAGGAACCCTCAAAGGGCGTCAACCCGGACGAGGTGGTGGCCGTAGGCGCAAGCATACAGGGCGCCATACTCAACAAGGAAGGCGGAGTGGGCGACATCGTGCTGCTCGACGTCACACCCCTCACACTCGGCATCGAGACCATGGGCGGAGTGATGACAAAGCTCATAGACGCAAACACCACCATACCCTGCAAGAAGAGCGAGACCTTCTCCACAGCCGCCGACAACCAGACCGAAGTAACCGTGCACGTGCTGCAAGGCGAGCGCCCCATGGCCGCGCAGAACAAGAGCATAGGCCAGTTCAACCTCACAGGCATAGCCCCCGCACGCCGCGGAGTGCCACAGATAGAGGTAACCTTCGACATAGACGCCAACGGCATACTCAACGTAAGCGCCAAGGACAAGGCCACCGGCAAGGAGCAGAGCATACGCATAGAGGCATCCTCCGGGCTGAGCAAGGAGGAGATAGACCGCATGAAGGCCGAAGCCGAAAAGAACGCCGCAGCCGACAAGGCCGAGCGGGAGAAAGTGGACAAGCTCAACCAGGCCGACTCCATGATCTTCACCACCGAGAACTTCCTCAAGGACAACGGCGACAAGCTGCCCGCCGACCAGAAACCCGGCATTGAGCAGGCCCTGCAACAGCTCAAGGACGCGCACAAGGCTGCGGACGTGGCGGCCATAGACGCGGCCATCGCGGGCCTTAACACCGTGATGCAGGCCGCCAGCGCGCAGATGTACCAAGGAGCGCAGCCCGGAGCAGGGGCGCAGCAAGGGGCGCAGCAGCAAGGCCCCAAGCCTGAAGACGACATACAGGAGGCCGACTTCGAGGAGGTGAAGTAAACCACACCGGCGGATTTTGCCGAAAAGACAGGCCCCGTGCAGCCATCCTGGTTGCACGGGGCCGCTGTTTTACGGGGGTATGCCGTGCCGCATGGGCGACCGGGGAATCCATCCATCCGTCATTCAGAGGGAGCGAAGCGACCGAAGAATCCCACACAAAAGGCGGAGATGTTTCGCCGGCGCCGGGCATGACGTGGAAGCGATGGTACGGCAATCGCACAAAGGAGCTGTAGAGACGCGGCTTGCCGCGTCTTACAATATCGGTGCCGCAAAAGAAAGAAAGACGGGGCAAGCCCCGTCTCTACAGCGCATTGCTGGCAATTGGTGAAA
>R18__coassemble_1264_pt1 | contig 46851 bp, 39 predicted proteins | sample R18__metabat2_low_PE_037 | metagenome-assembled genome bin R18
GGGTGGGGATATTCAATGGAATGCGGTTTGGCCGGTAAGTCGGGGCAAGCTCCGTCTTTACGAGTGGTGGGCGGTACCACGGCCTGGTACTGTTTGTACCACGGCTTGGTACTATTATTACCACGGCTTGGTAGAAACAATACCAAGCCGTGGTAGAAACAAAAAACGGGCGTGCGCCACTTTTACAAACGGCGAATGGCTTTCCCCGTCATAAAAGGAGCGAAACAAGCCCCTACCCTTTTCGGAGCGGCTGAGGAACGGCCACGTCAAAGCATGCCCACGAACTCGCGCGTGGCGCGGAACGAGCCGTCCGCCAGGCGGTCCCAAAAGTCGAAATACTGCGAGGCGCCAGTGTCGGAAAGCGGCACATCGCTTATTATGCGGAAAGACACGAAAGGCGTTGCGGCGAGGTGGCAGGCGTGTGCGATGGCGCAGCTCTCCATGTCCACGGCGGCGGCATCGGGGAAGTGGGCCGCTATACTGCGCATCTTCTCCACGGTGTCCACAAACCAGTCACCGCTCACTATGGGGCCGAGCCTCACCTTGGCGGAGGTTATGGAGGCGGCCTTTTCCAACACTCCTGCAGGGGCGGCGAACCTCTCCGGCATACCTTGTATCTGCCCGTAGGCGCACTCCCGGCCGCAGTAGGCGTCGTGGTAGGCGTATGATGTGCCGGCCACCACGTCTCCCACGGAGAGGGAAGTGTCCGCCCCGGCGGCAACCCCGGTTGAAACCACGAGCCCTGGGGAGAAGAGGGATATGAGCCGGGTGGCGCCCACGGCCGCATTCACCTTGCCTATGCCGCTGCGCATTGCCACAACGCCGCTCCCCGCTATGGAGCAGGTGTGGAACACGGCTCCACCGGCAGACTTCTCCTCCACGTTTTCGGCCACGGAGAGCAACTGGTCCAGCTCCTTTCCCATGGCCACAATGAGGCCCAAAGGCCTTTTTCCCAATGTATCCATATCCTATCTGTTTTTGTTTTCTTCCGTATCCACGCCCAAGCCGAAGAGGGCGAAGTCGCCTTTTAGAGGGTCGTCGGGGAAGACCTTCCTCATCTCGTCCGTAAGTTTCAGGGCCGCCGGCATGGAAGCCGCCTTCGACCGGAGCAGCCCCATGGCGGCAGCCTCGCCCACCACGTGGGTGTCGAGCGGCATTATGAGGGTGCGCCTGTCTATGAAGCCGGCCCAAAGGCCCAGGTCCACCGGCGAGCCGCTGCGCGACATCCAGCGGAGGAACATGCACAGCCGCTTGCAGGCCGACTTGGGATTAGACGGCACCAACGGCGTGGACTGCCCGAAGCCGCGGCAGAACAGGGCCACGGCTGAAAGGGCGTCTGACGAGCCGGCCCTTGCGTAAGCCCCGAGCGAGCCGTGGGCGGCCACGACCTCAGCCATGCCGGCCAGCAAGGCATGCATGTGGGCGTATGTGTGCAGGCGGTAGTAGCACCGCCCGGACGGCGGCACATCGGCCTCGTACCGCCCGGAGGATAGCCAGCCGGCGAAGTCGCCGCCGGAGCAGTCCAACAAGTATTGTATCTTGGGGAAGAACTGCTTGCGCGAACCGTAGCTAAGGCAGGAAGCCGCAAAGGCCACAAGCTCACGGTTGGAGTCCCCCTCCACCTGGTGCATGAACCACGAGGGGTCCCCTCGGAGGAAATCCGCCGTCTCGTATTTTTCGGCGAGCGCGGCAAGGCGCCCAGCCAATTCTTCTGTCATACCATCGTTGTTATCTGTTGCAGGAAAAGCTCCCCGTACTTCCCGGCCTTGAATTCCCCCACCCCGGGTATGGATGAGAAATGCGCCAACGACAGCGGCTTCTCCGCAGCCATGGCTTCCAAAGTCCGCCCGGGGAAAACCATGGCCGGCGCAACCCCTTGCAGCTTGGCAATGTTGTGGCGCAGGCGGTGCAGGGAGTCAAGCAGGCGGGCGTCCGGCTGGGTTAGCCCACCATGGTTTACGTGGCCGGGCTTTCGGCAGGGTACGAGTGAAAGGCAGCGGCGGATGGAATGGGATGGAGGCGGGGCGAAAAAACGCCTCCTGCCGTAAAGCACAGCCTCACCTTCGGCGGTGGGCTCCACCGCGCAGGTTTCCACATTAATATATATAAGGCCGTATTCCAACATTTGCAGCACAGTGGCGAGCCACCCGCCCGAATTCAAGTTGCGCCCGGCGGCGAAAGTCCTCACCTTGTGCAGCCCGGCGGCCAAAACAGCCGCCGAACGCCTGCCGCGCAGTGTATCCGCTATGCACGCCGCATCGGCGGTGAAGCCCGACCTGGCCGCTGCGCTGAGAACCTTCTGCGCGTCTTCCGTTCGGTCTTGCAAGCCATCCGCCCCCGCCCTGCACCCGCCGCAGCGGCAGCCGTCCACAGCGGCAGAGTCCCCTCCGAGGAAAGACAGCAGCACCCGCCACTTGCACATGGGGCTTTCGGCGTATTCCTCCACCTCGTCAAGGCTCTTACGTGCTGCGGAATCACAGCCCAAGGCCGCACGCATAGCCTTGGCATCGCCTTTACCATACAGCAGGTCGGCTGTCAACGGGCCGCCGGTGTGAAAGGATTCGACAACGCCGTGGTAAGCGGCCAGCGATTTTGGCAAGGTGTAATGCAATATCCTTCCAACCGGGGCGTTTCCGTAATTAAATATTACAACACCCCTGCTGTCCAAGATCCCTCCCCTACCGGGAAAACGGCCGAGGACAAAGGCGGCTTCATCAGCTCCCCCGCACACCACGGCACAGCCCATTCCGCCGCAAGTGGAAAGAGCGGCGGACACATACCACAGCTTATCGTCTTGTGTGTCAACATTTTGTACACGCAAAACAATATTCTGGCGGTAAGAAACCGAAGGAAGGTGAAGCGGATTGTTAGCGGACATAGCTTGATTCTATCCAACAAAATTAGGTAAACGCAGGGAACGCTGTGGGAGCGGCGCGAGCGAAACTCGCTTTTATTTACTAACTTCGCAGAACAAAAAAACGGAAAACCATGGCAAAATACAACATAAAGGAAAAGAAGGAAAAATCGCCCGTCTACCGCACCTTGGTGAGCGACGAAGTCTTGGAAAGGCTGAAAGCAAGGATAACGGAGGAGATCGTGGTGAACCAGAAATACAAGGTGAAGGAGTACTCCGCCGCACAGCTGGCCAGGGACCTCAACACCAACACCCGCTACATATCGGCCGCCGTGAACGTGTGCTTCGGTGTGAACTACTCCGAGTTTGTCAACAAGTTCAGGGTGAGGGACGCAAAGTCCATCTTGGCCGACAAGCGCTACAACCCCCTCGGGATATCGGACGTGGCGGACATCGTCGGGTTCTCCAACCGGCAGTCTTTCTACGCCGCATTCTACCGCTTCACGGGCGTAACGCCTCGGAAGTACCGCATAGAGTCCCAGGGCACGGGGCCTAACGACACACCGGTTGGCATAGCGGACGATGGGGAATAACACAACGTCCATGCCCGCTGCCGACAGCGGTGAGAGGTTTGCCGACATACAGCTGCTCCGCTACCGCCTTGACGGCTTTGCGGAGCTCACCCTTAGGCAGAAGTTGTACGCATACTACCTGTCGGAAGCCGCGCTGTGGGGCCGGGACATCACCTTCGACCAATTCGGCGAACACAACCTGCTGCTCCGCAAGACCCTTGAAAAGATATATTGCAGCGGCCCGGCCGACTACGACCCGGCCGACTACGCGGCATTGGAGACATACCTCAAAAGGGTGTGGTTCTCCAACGGCGCGCACCACCACTACTCATCAGACAAGTTCGCACCCGGCTTTTCCAAGGCATTCTTTGAAAAGGCCGTACGAAGCTTGGGGCATAGCGGACAAATAAGCGACCCGGAGGAGGTGTTGGAAAAACTTTGCCCGTTGGTCTTCGTCCCGGACTTCATGCCAAAACGCACCAACAAGGCAGCCGGGGCAGACCTCGTGGCCACATCCGCCTGCAACTACTACGGGCCGGGGGTGTCGCAAGCCGAAGCGGAAGGGTTTTACGCACGCAAGGCGGAGCAAAACCCTGGCTGCGGGCAGTCGTGGGGCCTCAACACAAAGCTTGTGAAGAGGGACGGCCTGTTGGAAGAGGAAGTGTGGAACGAAGCCGGGAAATACGGGCCGGCGATAAGGCGGATTGTGCATTGGTTGGAAAAATCCGCATCCGTGGCCGAAAACGACCGGCAGAGGAAAGCAATAGCCCTGCTTTTGGAATACTACCGCACGGGCGACCTCGGCACTTTTGACAGCTACTCCATAGAATGGACCGGGGAGACGGAGGGCGTGGTGGACTTCGTGAACGGCTTCATAGAGGTGTACTCAGACCCGTTGGAAACGAAAGGGTCGTGGGAAGCCCTCGTGGACTACACCGACCGGGAAGCCACTGCCCGCACAAAGGCCATAAGCCAAAACGCCCAGTGGTTTGAAGACAACTCGCCAGTAGACCCGCAGTTCAAGAGGAAAGGCGTGAAAGGGGTTACGGCAAAGGCTGTAAGGGCGGCCATGCTGGCCGGGGACGAATACCCCTCGTCGGCCATAGGCATAAACCTGCCCAACGCCAATTGGATACGCGAGCGGCACGGGTCTAAAAGCGTTACCATAACCAACCTTACCCAGGCTTACAAGGAAGCTGCTCGCGGGTCCGGCTTTGACAAAGAGTTCGCAACAGACCAGGCCACAATAGGCCTTTTGGAAAAATACGGCGACCTGACAGACGATGTGCACACAGACTTGCACGAATGCCTCGGCCACGGCAGCGGCCAAATGGCACCGGGGGTGGGAGCGGATGCACTGAAGTCGTACGGCAATGTGATAGAGGAAGCAAGGGCGGACCTCTTCGGCCTGTACTACATGGCCGACCGGAAGCTCGTGGAACTCGGTGTGCTGCCGGACACGGAAGCCTACAAGGCGCAATACTACCGCTACCTGCTAAACGGGGCTTTGACGCAGTTGGCGCGAATAGAACCGGGCAAGACGATAGAGGAGGCGCACATGAGAAACCGCGCACTGATAGCCCGGTGGGCGCTAAGGCACTCGGACGGAGCGGCAAAGCTCGTGGAAAAGGGCGGAAAGACGTACTTGGAAATATCAGACTATGGAAAGCTCAGGGCCGTGTTCGCCGAATTGCTGCGCGAGATACAGCGCATAAAGAGCGAGGGAGACCTCGCGGCTGCAAGGCGGATGGTGGAGGAATACGCAGTGGAAGTGGACGGCCGCCTGCACGCCGAGGTGAGGGAAAGGTACGGAAAGTTGGGGATAGCCCCATACAAGGGCTTCATCAACCCAGTGCTAAGACCCGTGGAAGACGGCTGCGGGAACATTACGGACATTGAAGTGGACTATACCGAAAGCTACACAGGGCAGATGCTGAGGTACGGCCGGCAATACGGAGCATTATGACAACGGAAGCGAAAGAGAGGGCCAAGGCGGTGCGGCAGTCTTTCCGCCTGCTGATGAACGGCGAGGCCGCAGACTCCATGAGGAGTAAGGGGTTGGGATACCGTGTGGTGTGGGGAGCAGCTCTTACAGACCTGAAGAGGATGGCTGCGGAAATAGGCAAGGATGCAGCCTTGGCAGCCGAGCTATGGAAAGACGATGTGAGGGAAAGCAAGATAACGGCCACCCTTACGATGCCGCCCGGGGAGATGTCGGCGGAGTTGGCGGAAGAATGGGCGCGGCAGCTCGGCACTACGGAAATGGCCGAATTGGCGGCTTTCAACCTGTTCCAGTATGTGGAGGGGATAGCCGACTGCGCATTCCGATGGATAGCGGCGGAAGACGAACTGCTGCAAATATGCGGCTACGGAACCATAAGCGGACTGTTGAAACACGGGGGTACGCTGGCCGTGGAAGACAGCAACGAGATATCCGACCAAGCGGCGGCGGCATTGTCCGGCGGCTCCACAGCACTGAAAAGGGCTGCAGCCAACTGCATGGCGTTGTTGGAAGGTTGACAGAAACAGTTTGCGCCCAGTGGTCAGTTGGCCATTTCAGACAGGAACTTTATCCTAACGAGCCTTATCTCTTCCTCTTCGTAATCCCCCCCGAACTCCTCCATGGCCGCGCCGATGGCGTCCGTTTCGCTCTCCATGAAATAGCCGTAGATGTCCTCCTCCTGGTCTTCGTCCAAGACCTCCTCTATGTAGTAGGATATGTTTATTTTGGTACCGCTGTACACGATACTCTCTATCTCCGTAAGCAATGACGGGAAATCCATCTTCAACGCTTCTGCTATGTCGTCAAGCGACATACGGCGGTCTATCGCCTGTATTATCTTGATCTTGGATAGGGATTTTTTCGGCACCGTCTTCACACGGAATTCCTCCTCGGGAAATATCTCGTTTTCCACACAATAGTCCTTTATCAGCTTGATAAACGGCTCCCCGTACTTTGCGGCCTTTCCTGCACCCACCCCGTGCACCTGCCTTAGCTCCTCCATAGTGCCTGGGTACACCGTGGCCATCTGCTCCAATGAGAAATCTTGGAAAACCACGTACGGCGGCACCCCTTTCTTGCGTGCCACGTCCTGCCGCAGAGCCTTGAGCATGGCGAACAAGGCTGGGTCAAGTGCTGCTGTTCCTTGTGGTGAAGAGTCGTCATCGCATGTGTCGCAGAACTCCGCGTCTTTCACTATTTCAAACGGCACCGGGGTTTCCATGTAAGCCATTCCGGAGCCGGTTACCCGGAGTAGGCCATAGCTCTCAATGTCCTTCTCCATATAGCCCGCGAGCATGGCCTGCCTTATGAGCGGATTCCAAACCTTCGGGTCGCAATCCTCCCCGGAACCAAAGCCGGGCAAACGCTCGTGATGATGGGAGGTAATGTCGTCCGTGGCCCTACCCTTTATGAAGTCGACCACGTAGCTTTGCCTGAACTTTCCTTTGAGTTCTGCAACCGCGCCGAGCAATATTGCCAGCTCCTTGCCGGCTTCCACCCTCTCCTTTGGGTGCAGGCAGTTGTCGCAATTGTGGCAGTTGTCTTGCGGGTATTCCTCACCGAAGTAATGGAGCAGCATCTTACGCCTACACACAGAGGATTCCGCGTATGCCTCGGTTTCTTGCAGCAACAGCCTGCCAATCTCCTGCTCGCCCACGGGTTTTCCGTCTGCGAATTTCTCCAACTTCCGTATGTCCTTGTTGGAATAGAAAGTGATACAGCGTCCTTCCCCCCCGTCCCGACCTGCACGCCCGGTCTCCTGGTAGTATCCCTCAAGGCTCTTCGGTATGTCGTAGTGTATAACAAACCTCACATCAGGCTTGTCTATCCCCATGCCAAAAGCTATTGTGGCCACAATCACGTCCACCCTCTCCATAAGGAAGTCGTCTTGCGCCTTGGACCTTGTGGCTGAATCAAGCCCGGCGTGATATGCAGCCGCCCTTATGTCGTTGGCCTTCAAGTCCTCCGCCAACTCCTCCACCTTACGCCTTGACAAGCAGTATACAATGCCGCTCTTACCTCCGCTCTGCTTTATATACCTGATAATGTCCCTATTGACCTGCGCGGTTTTCTGCCTTACCTCATAGTAAAGGTTCGGGCGGTTGAAAGAACTCTTATACTCCTTTGCACCGGTTATCCCGAGGCTTTTCTCAATGTCTGTCCTAACCTTGTCCGTGGCCGTGGCCGTAAGCGCTATTATTGGCGCGGGCGCTATCTTGTCCACCATCGGGCGTATGTTGCGGTATTCCGGGCGGAAGTCGTGCCCCCACTCGGATATGCAATGCGCCTCGTCCACGGCATAGAAAGAAATCTTCACGGTTTTCAGGAAGTCGGTGTATTCCTCCTTCCCGAGCGATTCTGGGGCCATGTAGAGCAACTTGGTCTTCCCGGCGGACACATCGGCCATCACTTGCTGCACGGCAGCCCTGTTGAGCGAAGAGTTTAGGTAGTGGGCCAAGCCTCCATCCTCCCCCAAGCCGTTTACCACATCCACTTGGTTTTTCATAAGTGCTATCAGCGGAGAAACCACAATGGCGGTTCCCTCCATTAACAGAGCCGGCAACTGGTAGCACAAGCTCTTTCCGCCGCCGGTGGGCATTAGCACAAAAGTGTCGTTTCCGCCGAGCAGGTTGCGTATCACGGCTTCCTGGTCTCCCTTGAAAGAGTCAAAACCGAAGTGCCGCTTGAGTTCTTCCCTCAGGTTGTATGGCTGGTCCATTTTCAGGTTCTAAGGCTTTTACATCTGCATATCCCCTACCGCCGGTCAGGCAATGCCTTTGGCCAACTGCTCCTCTGCGTATTCCTTGGTTATCTCCACGGCTTCGGCCCCGCTTGTGGGAGCTTCAAACATGGAATCCGCCATAACGGTCTCCACAATGGAGCGCAGCCCCCTTGCCCCGAGCTTGTATTCCACGGCCTTGTCCACCACGAATTCAAGCGCCTCCGGGGTGAACGACAATTTTATTCCGTCCATCTCAAACAGCTTGGTGTATTGCTTCACAATGGAGTTTTTCGGCTCTGTGAGTATACGCTTCAAGGCTTCACGTCCCAACGGATCGAGGTGTGTAAGCACCGGTAGCCGGCCGATTATCTCCGGTATGAGACCGAACGCCTTCAAGTCTTGCGGAGCTATGTATTTCATAAGGTCTCCCTTGTCTATCTTCCTCACGTTTTGCACGGAATTATAGCCAACGGTGTGGGTGTTCAGCCTTTGTGCTATCTTGCGTTCAATGCCGTCAAACGCCCCTCCGCAAATGAAGAGTATGTTGCGCGTGTCCACCTGTGTGTAATCCTGGTCAGGGTGTTTGCGCCCTCCCTTCGGCGGTACGTTCACCACGGTGCCTTCAAGCAGTTTCAGAAGTCCCTGCTGCACCCCCTCGCCACTGACATCCCTCGTTATGCTCGGGTTGTCGGACTTGCGGGCAATCTTGTCTATCTCGTCTATAAAGACAATCCCCCTCTCGGCGGAGGGAACATCGTGGTCGGCCACTTGCAACAGCCTTGAAAGGATGCTCTCCACGTCTTCCCCCACATACCCGGCCTCGGTGAAAACCGTTGCATCCACTATCGTGAAAGGCACATCAAGCAGCTTGGCTATCGTCCGAGCCATGAGCGTCTTACCCGTGCCGGTGCTGCCCACCATCACGATGTTGCTCTTCTCTATCTCCACGCCCCCATCGTCCACTTTCTGCCCCAACCGCTTGTAATGGTTGTACACAGCCACGGACAGGAATTTCTTCGCCTCATCCTGGCCTATGATGTACTGATCCAAATACCCCTTTATCTCCGTGGGCTTTGGTACGGGCTTTGGTTCAGCCGCCTTCTTAGCGGCCGCCTTGTAGTTTTTGCCGCTACCCAGCGGCAACACCCCCATCTCAGTAAGCATGCCGTGGGCCTTGTCCACGCAATACTCGCAGATATTGCCGTTGACCCCCTCCATCAGTATTTTCGCCTGCTTTTCCGTACGGCCGCAGAAGCTGCATTTCCTCGTAGGCATGTTCACTCAGGTTTCTTGGCCAGCACGTTGTCTATCATGCCGTATTCCTTGGCTTCGGCAGATGTCATCCAGTAGTTGCGGTCGCTATCCTGCCACACCTTTTCATAGGGGGTATGGCTATGGTTGGAAATTATGGTGTAGAGTTCTTTCTTGAATTTCTGTATCTCCTTGGCCTCTATCTCTATGTCGGAAGCCTGCCCCTGCACTCCACCGAGCGGCTGGTGTATCATGACACGGCTGTGTGTCAGGGCTGAACGCTTTCCTTCCTTGCCGGCCACCAACAGCACGGCTGCCATTGAAGCCGCCATGCCGGTGCATATCGTGGCCACGTCGCTTGAAATGAACTGCATTGTGTCATATATTCCCAAGCCTGCGGTAACGCTCCCGCCGGGGCTGTTTATATATATGGATATGTCCTTGCCGCTGTCAACACTGTCAAGATATAGCAACTGCGCTTGGAGTGTGTTCGCCGTGTAGTCGTCTATCTGTGTTCCGAGAAATATTATGCGGTCCATCATCAGGCGTGAAAACACGTCCATCTGCGTAACATTGAGCTGGCGCTCCTCCAATATGTAAGGGTTCATGTACTGAGATTGCAGACTCACAACCCCGTCAAGCACCATGCTGTTCATGCCGAGATGCTTCGTTGCGTATTTCCTAAAATCGTTTATCATTATCTTTTCGTATATAAGGCCGGCAACAAACCAGCCTTGCTCGTTTAATTTGGTTATGGTTGCTATGCAAAGATAAATAAATTGGCTGCATTTTCAAACGCGCACCCTGCAAACACTCAACAGGCATCGCAACCTCTACCGGAAGCTTTGCAGCGCCACACTTGGAATATGCGCAGCACAACACAAAGCTGCAAGGGCGGAAAGGCTACTGCAAAAGACGGCATATTCATACTTTTGCATACTCAACGCAACTTACCTCACCTCCGCCGCGTCAAAACACACGGAAAACAAATCAAAATGCTGATACAGCTCAAAGACATAAACAAGACATACCAGGGTGCACAGCCGCTGCACGTGCTCAAGGGAGTAAGCCTGGGCATAGAAGCCGGAGAACTCGTGTCCATAATGGGAGCATCGGGTTCCGGCAAGTCCACACTGCTAAACATACTCGGCATACTCGACAACTACGACACCGGGGAGTATGTCCTTGACGGCGTATTAATCAAAGACCTTTCGGAACGCAAGGCTGCGGGATACAGAAACAAGATGATAGGCTTTGTATTCCAATCTTTCAACCTGATATCGTTCAAGACCGCTGTGGAAAACGTGGAACTTCCGCTTTTCTACCAAGGGGTGAACAGAAAGAAAAGGCACCACTTGGCTATGGAGTACCTTGAAAGACTGGGCTTGAAAGACTGGGCCGGACACTACCCCAATGAAATGTCGGGAGGCCAGAAGCAACGAGTGGCCATAGCCAGGGCCCTCATAACCAAACCGAGGATACTGCTCGCCGACGAACCAACCGGGGCGCTTGATTCCAAGACCGGCGTGGAAGTGATGGGACTGCTGAAAGGCCTCAACAAGGAAGAGGGCATCACCACCATTGTGGTAACCCACGACAGCGGAGTAGCCGACCAAACCGACAGAGTGGTACGGATAAAGGACGGAAACATAGAAAATAGCGACACATGACGGATATGCTGTCTGAAATATGGGCCACAGTGCGCCGCAACAAGATGAGGACAGCACTTACCGGCTTCGCTGTGGCTTGGGGAATATTCATAATAATATTCCTTCTCGGCGCCGGCAACGGCCTTATCAACTCCATGGAAAACAACAACAGGCGCTTTGTGGACAACTCCATGCAAGTGTTCGGAGGCACCACGTCCAAACCATACAAAGGGTTGAAAGAGGGACGTGATATCCAACTCAACGACCGGGATGCCGAGATGACACGCAGGAATTTCACCGGCAACGTTTCGGCCACAAGCTCTATCATAACATACGGCAACATGACAGTCTCCATGGGGAAAAACAGCGTTTCTGCCAACATTAGCGGGGTGGAACCCATATCAGGGGAAATACGCAAGGTGGAAATGCTACACGGCCGCTTCATCAACAAGATAGACGTGGACGAAAGGAGAAGGGTGCTTGTGCTGTCGGACACCCAGGCAAAGGAACTTTCAGGCAAGGACATAAGCTCTGTCGTGGGAAAGGGCGTGAAGATGGGCGGCTTTTCATACGGAGTGGTGGGGATATACAAAGACCGGCAAGACGGTATGAACAACAACGCATTCGCACCTTTCTCCACAATACGCACCATATACGCAGACGGAGACAAGGTGGGAAGCATTGAGTTCACTTTCGGAGGGTTGGAAACGGAAGAGGAAAACAAAGCCTTTGAAGACAGGTACCGCCGGGCAGTGGGAACGAACCACGATATAGCCCCCGACGACGAGGATGGGATATGGATATGGAACCGCTTCACGCAAGCCATGCAGATGGCCACAGCCACTGGCATGATACGCACGGCACTTTGGATTATAGGACTGTTCACCCTACTGAGCGGAATAGTGGGGGTGAGCAACATCATGCTCATCACTGTTAAGGAGCGGACAAAGGAGTTCGGAATACGCAAGGCGATAGGCGCCACGCCTATGTCCATACTGCGGTTGGTGATAGTGGAGAGCGTCATCATAACATCCATATTCGGATATGTGGGAATGGTGGCGGGGATAGCCGCAAACCAATACATGGATGCAACCATTGGCAACACCAAGGTCAACACCGGGCTTTTTGAGGCCACCATGTTCGTAGACCCCACCGTGGGTATAGACGTATGCATCCAGGCAACGCTCGTAATCATAACATGCGGAACAATAGCCGGTGCCCTGCCCGCACGCAAAGCCGCCAAGACCAAGCCCATAGAGGCTCTCAGGGCCGAATGACAACACACTTGCCATGAAGATAGACATAGACACATACCGCGAGATACTCGACACCCTTACACGGAACAAGGCAAGGAGCTTCCTCACAGGCTTCGGGGTGTTTTGGGGAGTGTTCATGCTCGTAACCCTAATAGGCGGAGGGGCCGGATTGAAAGAAATGCTCAACAGCAACTTCGAGGGATTCGCCACCAACACGGCAATGGTCTGGGCGCAACCAACCACAAAGCCATACAAGGGCTTCCAAAAAGGCAGGCAGTGGGACCTTGTGTACAAGGATGTGCAAAGGATCAAAGAGCAGGTACCGGAATTGGACGTGGTGTCGCCGGTGGTATCGTTGTTTTCTGGTGGAAGCGTTGTCTACGGAGACAAGAAAGCGCAGCCAAACATATACGGCGTCATGCCCGACTACGCCAAGGTGGACGCCCCGAAAATGCGCTACGGACGCTACATCAACGAAATGGACATAACCCTGAAACGCAAAGTCTGCGTCATTGGGGACAAGATATACAAAACCCTCTTCACAGACGGAGTAGACCCCTGCGGCAAGATGGTGAGGATAGACTCCACTTACTATTCCGTGGTTGGAGTTGACTGCCATTCCAGCAACATGAATATGAACGGCAGGGCGGAAGAACGTGTAACCCTGCCACTCACACTTATGCAGAAGTCGTACAACCTGGGGGACAACGTGCACATGATAAGCCTGACCGGCAAGAAAGGGGTGGTTATGAGTTCGCTGGCACCAAAGATCAGGCAGGTGGTAGGCAGGGCGCACTCCGTATCCCCCGACGATGAGAAAGGCATAATGGTGTTCAACACAGAGGTGCTGTTCGGCATGATGGACAATCTTTTTTCCGGTGTGAACTTCCTGATATGGCTCGTAGGCATAGGCACGCTCATAGCCGGCGCGATAGGGGTTAGCAACATTATGCTCGTAACCGTTAAGGAACGCACCACGGAAATAGGGATACGCAGGGCAATAGGAGCCACCCCGAGGATGATTCTGTCTCAGATAATAGCCGAGAGCCTGGTGCTTACGGCAGTGGCCGGCATGAGCGGCATACTTTTCTCCGTGCTGGTGTTGCAGATGTTGGAAATGGGAAACACCACGGACGGAGTCGTGGAAACACACTTCCAAATAGGTTTCTGGACAGCCATCGGGGCAGCCCTGCTACTGAGCGTGTTGGGAGTGATGGCCGGGCTGGCGCCTGCGCTACGCGCCATGGCTGTGAAACCGGTGGACGCAATGAGGGACGAATAAGCAAGCCTGCAAAGGCGGACAAGGAAAATACAAAGACACACATAATGAAAAAGTACCTGAAACTGTTTGTGGCGGCCATAGTGCTGCTCGTGTTCGTCGGGACGTTCGTGTTCCTATGGGCAAAGTCGCAACCCAAACCGGAAGAATACCGGGAGTTCAGCCCTAAGGTGGCAGACCTTAGGAAGACCACCATAGTAACCGGCAAGATAGAGCCGAGGGACGAAATCAACATCAAGCCGCAAATATCCGGCATCATATCCAAGATAACAAAGCAAGCCGGGGAAACCGTACAAGCCGGGGAAATAATAGCCCAGGTGAAAGTGATACCCGACATGGGGCAGCTCAGTGCGGCGGAAAGCAGGCTGCGCCTGGCCAACGTAAACTTGAAACAGGCGGAAGTGGACTGGCAGAGGGAGAAGACCCTCTTTGACAAGGGGCTTGTGAGTGCCGACGAATACGACAAGGCACACCAGGCCTACAAACAGGGCAAAGAAGAAGCCATGGCTGCCCGGGAAGCCCTTGAAGTGGTGCGGGACGGCGTGGCCAAAAGCAACGCAAACGCAAGCAGCACACTTATAAGGAGCACTATAACCGGCGTGATACTCGACGTGCCGGTGAAAGTGGGCAACAGCGTGATACAGGCAAACACGTTCAACGACGGCACAACCATTGCGAGCGTGGCCGACATGGGCAACCTTATATTCCGAGGCAACATAGACGAGACCGAAGTGGGGCGCTTAGTGCAGGGTATGCCGATGAAGATAACGATAGGCGCGCTGCAAGACTTGCATTTTGACGCTTCGTTGGAATACATAAGCCCGAAAGCGGTGGAGAACAACGGGGCAAACCAGTTTGAGATAAAGGCCGCCATAAGAGTGGACGGCGGCGGAAAGATAAGGAGCGGCTACGGGGCCAACGCGGAAATAGTGCTGGAGCAGGCCAAGGGAACGCTCACCATACCGGAAAGCGCAGTGGAGTTTTCCGGGAAAGACACCTATGTATACATAGTAAAAGGGGAGGGCGAAAACAAGACATACGAAAGGCGTAAGATAACAACAGGGCTAAGCGACGGGGTGGACATACAAGTGAAATCCGGCCTGAATAAAGGCGAACGGGTACGTGGCCCCAAGGTGGTGGAGGAATAGCGGCCGAATGCAGAAACCACACATGGATATAGCGGTGATAGGCGGTGGGGCCGCCGGTTTCCTCGCGGCCATATCGGCAAAGGAGACCAACAGGGCTGCGCATGTGTCCATATACGAAAGTGGAAGCAAGGTGCTTTCCAAGGTCGCCATAACGGGTGGAGGCCGCTGCAACCTCACAAACTCGTTCAAGGGGATAACAGACATAAGGCTGGCTTATCCGCGTGGGCACAGGCTAATGAAGCGCCTATTGAAAAAGTTCGGCCACGAAGACACATACCGATGGTTTGAGAGCAGGGGGGTGCCGCTGACCACACAGCCTGACCAATGTGTCTTCCCACGCTCGCAAAACTCCATGGACATTGTGGACTGCCTTTGCGAAACAGCGCAGGGACTCGGCGTAGACATCCATACCGGGCACCGTGTGTGCGGAATAGGGAGGTTGGACAATGGTTTTTCTATATCGTTCGCAAACGGAAAATCGGTAGTCGCCGGCCGGGTAATAATAGCAACGGGCGGCTCTCCAAAGGCGGACGGATTGGGATACCTTGCCGAGCTCGGACAAGACATCACCCCGCCCGTGCCGTCTCTGTTCACTTTGTGCATAGGTGATAGCGGCATTAGATCCCTCACCGGCATAGTTGTTGAAAACACCGAAGTCTCCATACCCTCCACAAAATTCAAAGCCGCCGGCCCACTGCTCGCAACCCATTGGGGTGTTAGCGGCCCGGCCGTGTTGAAACTGTCTTCCTACGCCGCACGCCACTTGGCTGAATGCGGCTACGCGTGCAGGTTGTCAGTGGATTGGATAGCAAACATTGGCAGGGAGCAAGCCAACCATGAAGCGCAAGCCGCAGCAATACGCCACCCGAACGGGAATGTCGTGGCTTACAACCCGTTCAACCTACCGTCAAGGCTGTGGGAGAAAATCGTGGCGAAAGCTGGTCTGCCATACGGAAGGAAATGGGCGGAAATAGGCGGAAGGGGCTTCAACAAGCTCGTTGAAACGTTGAAAAACAGCACTTACCGCGTAACCGGAAAGGGGGCTTTCAAAGAAGAGTTTGTAACCTGCGGAGGAGTCTCCGTGTCGGGTATAGACATGGTTACCTTGGAAAGCAAGGCCGCACCCGGGCTTTACTTCGCCGGCGAAGTGATGGATGTGGACGGGATAACGGGGGGCTTCAACCTGCAAGCGGCATGGACCACCGGGCTTGTGGCAGGCGAAAGCTGCGCAAAATCCATCTGAGTTGCACGTGTGAAAAGAAGCCTCGGCAGTAAGGATACTGCCGAGGCTTTTCATTTTAACCGCAATGTTGCGGAATGCTTTTAGAGGTTGGGGTTTATTTCGCTCCACTTCTCCACCGGCGGTATTATTCCAAGGTCTATGGCTTCCTGGCGCATAGCCTTTACGTGTTCGTAGCTGTTGCGCAGCTGCTCCATCTCCTCGGGCGTGCCAGTAACCTCCTCGTAGAGTGCGCCGCTGGCTGTGATACGCGTGGGCATGGCCATGAGGATGTGGTCGAAACCTGCAAACGAAACGTAGCGGCCTGCGGGCCATGTGTATTCCTCACCGCCCATGGCACCCTCAAGCATCTTGACGGAGGTGTATGCCGGGCTTTGGAAAGAAGAGCGGCCGCGGAGGTTGATGATGTTGGCGCCGCCCTTGACGGTGCGCTGGCGTATCTCGTCCCACTGCTCGTTTGTGAGCTTGTCCGTGCCGATGAGGTCGGTTAGCAACTCGCCCTTCACCTTGGTGCCGGTGGCGAACACCGCCATGGCTTCCCCGTGTCCGCCGTATGTGCGGCAGCCGGTAACCTCGCTCTGCTCCACACCGAAATGGCGTGCCAGTTCGCTTTGCAGGCGTATGGAGTCGAGGGCTGCGAGTGTGGTGAGCTGCGAAGGCTTCAAGCCGGACCATATGAGGGTTACAAGGCCGGTGATGTCGGCCGGGTTGAATATCACCACCACGTGCTTCACTTCAGGGCAGTAAGACTTTATGTCCTTGCCGAGCTGCTCGGCCACGGCAGCATTGCCTTTCAGCAGGTCTTCGCGGGTCATGCCGGCCTTGCGCGGCGCACCACCGGAGGATATCACGTACTTGGCCCCGGTGAAAGCCTCCTTCACGTCAGTGGTGAAAGTGAAGTTGACACCTTCAAAGCCGCAGTGGCGCATCTCCTCGTACACACCTTCCAGGCCGGGTTCGTACACGTCGTAGAGGGTGATGTTGGGAGTGAGGCGCAGCATGGCTGCGGTTTGGGCCATGTTGGAGCCGATCATGCCGGCTGCGCCGACGATGGTGAGTTTTTCGTTGGTTAGGAATGCCATATTAGAATTAGTTTATGGGCAGCTTCCGGCTGCCGTTTCTCAATCAGTGCAAAGTTAACGATTTGGGCCCTATGCGGGTTTTCAATCTATCACAATTGTGGTCCAGCCGTGCTTGTCCTCCTCCATGCCGTACTGTATGGCCCTAAGGTGTTCGTACAGCATGGTGGACTTGGGTCCCGGCTTGCCGTCTTCGCTGAACGTGTACCTCTTGCCCGTCTCAAGGTCGTCTATGTACGATATGGGGCTTATGACGGCCGCTGTGCCGCAGGCGCCGGCTTCCTCGAACGTTGCGAGCTCCTCCTCTGGTATCTGGCGGCGTTCCACATCCATGCCGTGGTCCTTAGCCAGCTGCATAAGGCTGTCGTTCGTAATGGACGGGAGTATGGATGTGGACTTGGGCGTAACGTAGGTGTTGCCCTTTATCCCGAAGAAGTTGGCCGCTCCGCATTCGTCCACGTATTTCTTCTCCTTGGCATCGAGGTAAAATTCGCACGCGTATCCCTTTTCGTGGGCTATGGAATTGGCTTTCAGGGATGCCGCATAGTTGCCTCCCACCTTGTACACCCCCGTGCCGAGCGGCGCAGAGCGGTCGTAGTCGCGTATTATGACATACGGGTTTGTGGCGAACCCTCCCTTGAAATACGGGCCCACGGGGGTTACGAAGATGATGAAGGCGTATTCCTTGGCCGGGTGCACCCCTACCTGCGCCGATGTGCCTATGAGCAGCGGCCTTACATACAGCGTGGCCCCCGTCTCGTAGGGCGGTATCCAGTCTTGGTTGAGTTTCACAGCCTTTGTGGCCATTTCCACAAACAGCTCGGTAGGGACTTTTGGCATAAGTATGCCCTCGCAGGTGGATTGCAGCCTTTTGGCGTTTTCCCCTATGCGGAACATCCTAACCTTGCCGTCGGGGCAGCGGTAGGCTTTCAGCCCTTCGAACGCCTCTTGTCCGTAATGCAGGCATGTAGCGGCCATGTGCATGTTGATATGCTCGTCTGAACACACCTCCACTTCGCCCCATTTGCCGTCCCGCCAATAGCAGCGCACATTGTAGTCTGTGCGCTGGTATGCGAACGGCAGGTTGGCCCAGTCTATCTGTTTCATATCGTATGTATGTTTGTCGTTTCCTATCCTCCGCACCGCTTACCGGTGGCCTGTTTCCACGGCCTCTATGAGTTCAAGGCCGCCGTTGTCCCGGTTCAGCACAACCCTCGAGGTCTGCTTTTTGCCGAAGAGTTCGCCGCTAAGGCTTTCCTCCGTGCCGAATTGCCCCGCCAGGAATTCCATCTCGGCCAGTGTCCCTCCTTTGCCGTACAACCTTGCCTTGGCTTTTGCCGGGCGGTTCACCCACAGCCCTATGTCGTCCTTTGTCTTCTTGCCCTTTTCCCCGGCGGTTCCGGTTGTGGTTTCCACGGCCTCTACGGCCAGGTGGTATGGTTCACCGGCCAAGTCGTCCGCGTCCGTAAGCCCGAGCTTCTTTGAAAAACGGAACAGTACGGCCTTTTCCGAGGCCTTGCCCGGCACGAAGTCTATGTCCACCTGCGTGGTGTCTATGCGCTTTGTCCCCTCGAAGGTTGACAGTAGGGCATTTTCGGATGCTTCAAGGCCGTCAAGCATGATCTTCATCTGCTGCCCGTCTCCCGGCATGTAGTCGGCCTCCCCCCTTTGCAGCTGGCTCTTGCTATCCCTTATGTCGTAAATTTCCTGGGCGGTGAGCTCGGCCATCTTCGCCTTGCTCCCGGCCCTTAGTATGTCCCCGTTCATGTAGTCCATCGGGTTGGGCTGTTTCGCTTTCTTGGCCGGCTTGAACTTCTCCTTGGCCGGTGTTTCCTCCGCCTTTGCGTTTATGGCGAGAAGTATGCCGTCCGGCGTCCTTGCCACCTCTTCCACCATGTGCTTCCTGTCAAGCGAAAGGATGTGCCCCTTGGCCGTGTCAGGCACATGGAAGCATTCCATCCCGGCCGATATTATGCGGTATTCCGTAGACTTCTCCTGCGGCACCCCTTTCTGTTTCAGGTACCTCTCCGCATACGGGGCGAACTCCCCGGGCGTGTACGTTGTCTTTTCTATCAAGAGGGTCGTCCTCACCGCTGTCTTTGGCAGCGTGTAGGGTATGTCCCCTACCACCTGCCCTGCGGCTGTGTGGTGCGCCGCCGCGGCCACCGCTGCGGCCAAGGCCGCCTTTATGAGTTGTTCCATATAGTTTCCTTTTGTACCTATTGTCGCCACATTGCCTTGAAAGCCTTTGGCAGGCATTCCACTATGTCCCCCGCAGTAAGGCTCTCTTTCCCGAGTGCCTCCGCCGCTATGTCGCCGGCCAGCCCGTGCAGGTACATTCCGAGGACGGCCGCGTCGCCCGGTTCGCACCCACGCGCCAGGAACGCCGCTATCATGCCCGTAAGCACGTCGCCGCTCCCTGCGGTGGCCATTCCGCTGTTCCCCGTGGTGTTGAGCAGCACCTTGCCGTCAGGGCGGCACAATGCGGAATGCCGGCCTTTCAGCAACACGTAGGCACCGTGGCTCTGGGCGAGGGACATAGCCTTGGAAAGGCTGTCGTAGCAGCCCGATGAGCCGTTGTTGAAGAGCCTTTCAAGCTCGCCGGCGTGCGGTGTGAGTATTATCCCTTTGGGCAGCTGCTGCATCCACGCCCGGTGAGACCCTATTATGTTGAGCGCATCCGCATCCGCCACCACCGGGCAGGCGGCCCCCCTCACCTGCGTTATCATCGCTATGGCCGTCTGTTCGTCGCAGCCTATGCCCGGGCCTATCGCCAGCGCTCCGTACCCTCCGCAGTCCACCGGCTTTGTAAAACGGTCCTGGTCAACATCGGGCAGCAGCACCGCCTCTGGCACCGACACTTGGAGCGGCGCCACGTTCGCCTTCGGCGTTCGCACGGCAACCTTCCCCGCCCCGCTTCTCAGGCAAGCGGCGGCGGCCAATATGGCGGCCCCGGCCATTCCGTAGCTGCCCGCCACTATAAGGGCCTTGCCCATGTCGCCCTTGTGTGCGAAGTCGCCCCTGGGCGGCAACAGCGGGGCCACGTGGTGTTTCTCCACCGTGGCGAACTGCCAGTCGGCCATGGTGTCAAACTCCTTGGAAAGGCCTATATCCACCACTTCCACCTCTCCGCAATACGGGGCGCAGTCGGCCAGCATCATCGCCAGCCTTTTCCTGTCTATGGCCAGCGTAACGTCCGCCTTCACCACGTTCTGCATTGCGTTACCGGTGTTGTCTTCGGAGAAAAGGCCGGATGGTATGTCTATGCTCACCACAGCGGCCTTGGAATAGTTGAGGTACCTGGCAAGCGAAGCGAACCCGCCCGTGAGTGGCTTGTCCAGGCCCGAGCCGAACAGGCCGTCTATGACTACGTCTGCCTCTTCAAGTTCCGGCGGTGTGAAATCCACGCTCACCTCCGTGAAGGCGGCCTTTCCGCCTTTTACGAGCAGCTCCCTGTTGGCCTGGCATTCCGGCGAGAGCTCCCCCTTCACGTTGAAGAGGTAGGCCGCCACCGTGTAGCCCCTTTCAGAGAGCAGCCTGGCCATGGCCAGCGCGTCCCCTCCGTTGTTGCCAGGCCCGGCCATTGCGAAAATCCTGACATCCGTCCCCCACCGCCTTTCCACGGCTGCGCACATGGCCTCGGCGGCCCTTTCCATGAGCGAAAGCGGCTTGACCGGCTCGTGTTCCATTGTGTACTTGTCAAGTTCGCGCATTTGCGCTGCTGTGAATATTTTCATACCAAGGCTCCCTTTTGTCGGCGTTTAGACATTGCGCAAAGATAGCATTAACTTGCTTTACGTTGTGATGTGCAACCCCCTTTTCCTCGGCATTGCAGAAGTCTCGCCGCAAAACGGCGGCGCAGACCTTGCTCCCAAAGCATAAGGAGCGGCAAAGGCCTAATGTGGTTTGCGCCAGGCTTTGGGCAGTAAAGGCTATCCGTAAGACACCAAAAGCGGTACCACGGCGTGGTACCACCTATACCAAGCCGTGGTAATATGTGTACCAAGCCGTGGTATTGGCGGTACCAAGCCGTGGTACCGTGTATTCCCCGCGGGTAGGCAATATTCCCGCAGCGGGCTTATTCGGCCTTTGAACTGTCGTTGAAAGTGGCCACGCGGTTGAATTCCACCTGCTCGAAGAGCTTGTCGGTGGCGCCCATGCCCTTTGTGGTGAGCCGCCCGGCGGATATCCCGTACTTGCCCGTGAGGGCGTTCTTCACCGCCGCCGCCCGGTTTTCAGACAGGCGCTGGTTTATTTCCGCGCTGCCCTCGGGCGATGCGTACCCGCGTATCTCCACCTTTGCCGAAGGGTGGTTTTTCATATAGTTGGCTATGAGCTCTATGGGGGCGTACTGTGCGGGCTCTATCACGCTGGACCCAACCTTGAACAGCACTGTGGGCTGCAGGTTGGTGGCCGTCGCCGGCTTTATGTATTTCACCTCGCGCGGCTTCTTCCCACACTCGTCCAGGGCCTCTTTCAGTTCGCCAACCTGCATGGCCAGGGCTTCTATTTCCGCGTCTTTCCCGGAAAGGGCGCCGCGCAGGGAGTTTATCCTGGCGTTTAGCGCGTCTATCTCCCCCTGGTCGCGCATGTTTGCCGTGGCGAAGTTGTGTGTGCCGTTGGAGTTGCCGAACTTGTATGCGAACCCGGCGTTGAGTTGCACCGCCGAGAGGTTTATGTCGTATTTCACCCCGCCGTACCCGTCGCCGTTCAGGTCCCACGTTATGGACGGCTCTATGTAGAACTGCCAAGCCCTGTCGCTGCCAAGGTTGAACACGAAGTCTACGGCTGCCTTTGACGAGAGGAAGTCGTGGTTGGAGCTTCTGTACACAATGTTTTCCGAACGCCCGAACACGTGTGCCCATCCGAAGCCGTACAGCCCCACCACTTCGAACACTCTCGGCTCGCCGGGGTACCCACCTATCCAGTTGCTGAAATTAACAGTTCCGAGCAGAGACACGTTTGTGAGCCTGACTGCGGTGCCGGTGGACGGCGCTGGCTTGTTGGAGAAATAGGCGCTGCCGTCCGCCGCCAGGCCGAAGACGGGAGTGAAGTACCTGCCTATTCGCAGCCCGGCGTTAGGGCATAGGTTGTTTTCCCATTTTTCCACCTTGGTGTTTACGGATACGCCGCCGTTCACGCCAATGTAGAAATTGTCAAAAGTGGTGCTCTCTTCGAGCGGCTGGGCAGATACCGAAAAGGCTGTGGCCAGCGCAGCCGCAACAATTGCTGTTTTCTTGTTTTCCATGAGACATACATGTGTGTTACAAGGCGCAAAAGTAAACGTTTATTCCTTTTTGCGACACTAAGCCAAGCAATTTGCAGGTATGCCGCCAGCGTGCTGTAAGCGGATTGGCATCCATGCGGGCATGGGGTGGCAAGCACCCTTTTTCACTTATTACAACGCTTGTTCCTGGGGTGGAACATCAGCACTTCCCTGCGCAGCGACTCGTTGTCAAGGTGTGTGTATATCTCCGTGGTGGCTATGGATTCGTGGCCGAGCATCTGCTGTATGGCCCTAAGGTCGGCCCCCCCTTTGAGCAATTCCGTGGCGAACGAATGCCTGAGTGTGTGCGGCGATATGGTCTTGGTTATGCCGGCTGCCGAAGCGAGGCCTTTCACTATGTACAGCACCATGGTCCGGGTGAGGTGTGAGCCGCGCCTGTTCAGGAACACATAGTCTTCCTCGCCGGGCTTTACGGGCAAGGCCGCCCTGTCTCCATACCAAGCCTCTATCTCCCTTATGGCCGACTGCGATATGGGTACGAGCCGCTCCTTGGCCCCCTTGCCGGTTACCCTTATGTAGCCCTTCGACGGATAAAGGCACGATATCTTCAATGAAACAAGCTCCGAAACCCTTAGGCCGCAAGAGAAAAGCACTTCCACAATGGCCCTGTTGCGCCTGCCCTCGGCCTTTGACAGGTCCACCGCAGCCATCATGGAGTCTATTTCGTCCACAGAAAGCACCTCGGGCAGGTGTTCTCCCTGCACGGGAGATTCAAGCAGCTCGCTCGGGTCTGATTCCAAGTAGCCCCCGAGCAGCAGAAAGCGGTAGAAAGACCTCACGCCGCTCAGCACCCTGCCCTGCGAAGAAGCCCCAAGACGTTTTGATGAAAGGTGCTGCGAAAAATCCCTCAGGTCCCCTATCGTGGCTTCCATAGGATGCACCCCTTTTTCGTATAGGAATGACATCAGCAGCGAAAGGTCGTGCCTGTAAGCCTCCACCGTGTTGGAGGAATAGTTGCGCTCCAATTTGAGGTACCTCAGGTAAGACTTCGCCAAATCGCCGGCGCTGTGTCCCGGCACACCCTTCCCTTTGTTGCCATCCATGGGTGCAAATGTATTGAAACAGCCGATATCCCCATCTTGCGCACAAGCGAAAGCGCGACATTGGGCGGCAGCAACGGCCTGGCGTGTGGCTGCGGCTAATAGTTTTTGATAATTTTGCACTTAACCACACACGGCCGCAGATGCGGCAAAACCTTTTGGAGACGACAATGGCAAGGATAGTGATAGTGAACGGCCCAAACCTGAACCTGCTGGGTAAGAGGGAACCGGGCATTTACGGCGGTGAGTCTTTCGAAGACTACATGCCGGTGTTGCGCAGGGCGTTCAAGGGAGTGGACTTGGAGTTGTACCAGAGCAACTGCGAGGGCGAACTAATAGACAAGATACAAAAGGAGGGCTTTTCGGCAGACGGCATAGCGCTCAACGCCGGGGCTTACACGCACACCAGCATAGCCCTGTACGACTGCATAAGGGCTGTGCCTTGCCCGGTGGTAGAGGTGCACATCAGCAATGTGCACGCGAGGGAGGAATTCCGACGCCGCTCGGCAATAGCCCCAGCCTGCTGCGGAGTGGTGGCCGGGTTCGGGCTGCACTCTTACAAATTGGCGGTGGAAGCCCTGTTGGAAAAAACCGGATGGAAAGCGGAATAGGGAAATACATAGCGGAACACAGCACCGGCGAAAGGCCTTTCCTCGACAGCCTGCACCGTGCCGCAAACATACACATGCTGCACGGCAGGATGTCTTGCGGACACGAGGAAGGCAGTCTGCTGCGGATGATAATGCGGATGATAAAACCGATGAACGTGTTGGAAATAGGTACGTTCTGCGGATACAGCGCCATCTGCATGGCCGAAGGGATACCGGAAGGCGGGAAAGTGTGGACGTTCGAGGTGAACGACGAGCAGGAACCATTCACAAGGCCGTGGATAGAACGCTCCGGAGTGGCGCACAAGATAGAGTTCATCATAGGCGACGGGGTGGAACTCGCCGCGGGGCTCGGGGTGGAATTCGACGCCGCATTCATAGACGGGGACAAGCGTACATATGCCGAGGCGTACCGCACAGCCATGGGGGTTGTGAAAAAAGGAGGGTTCATAATAGCCGACAACACACTTTGGGACGGGCATGTGGCAGACCCAGAGTACGACTACGACCCACAGACCAAGGGAATAAGGGATTTCAACGACATAGTGGCCGCGGACGAAAGGGTGGAACAGCTTATGCTGCCACTAAGGGACGGCCTGACCATCATATACAAGAAAACATAGCACGACATGCAAGACACAAGACAAAACCGCATAGCGAGAATGCTCCAAAAGGAGCTGAGCCTGATATTCCAACAGCAGACCAAGGCCATGCACGGCACCATGGTGAGCGTTACAAGGTGCAAGGTGTCGCCTGACAGGGGTATATGCACCGCCTACCTGAGCGTGTTCCCATCTGAAAAGGCCGGGGAAACCATAGAAGCCGTAAGGGCCAACGTGAAGCAGGTAAGGTACGAACTCGGCACGCGCATACGGAACGACGTGAGGGTGATACCCGAACTGAGGTTCTTCATAGACGACTCACTCGACTACATAGAGCGCATAGACGAACTGCTGAAAAAGTGAGGCCTGGCAAGGCTTCGCAAAAGAAACGGTATGGAAGGACAATTCAAATACCTCGGCAAGATAGACTCGCCGGCCGACCTTAGGAAGCTCCCGGAAGAGTGCCTGCCCGAAGTGTGCGGCGAACTGCGCCGCGACATTGTCAGGGAACTGGCCGTGAACCCGGGGCATTTCGGCTCTTCGCTCGGCGCGGTGGAGATTGCCGTGGCCCTGCACTACGTCTACGACACACCGGAAGACCGAATAGTGTGGGACGTGGGACACCAGGCCTACGCCCACAAGATTCTCACCGGAAGGCGCGACTCTTTCCACACCAACAGGAAACTCGGGGGGATAAGGCCGTTCCCGTCCCCGCTCGAAAGCGAATACGACACGTTCGCATGCGGACACGCATCCAACTCCATATCCGCAGCCCTCGGAATGGCCGTGGCGGCCAAGCTCACCGGGAAAGGCAAAAGGCGGGTGGCGGCAGTGATAGGAGACGGGGCAATGAGCGGCGGATTGGCATTCGAGGGCCTCAACAACGCTTCTGAAACCCCAAACGACCTGCTAATCATACTCAACGACAACGACATGAGCATAGACAGGGCCGTGGGGGGAATGGAGAAATACCTACTCAACCTGTCTACGAACGAGACCTACAATAGGTGGAGGTTCAACGCCTCAAGGTGGCTCGCAGCAAGGGGTATGCTAAGTGACGGAAGACGCAAAGGGATACTAAGGTTCAACAACGCCCTGAAAGCCGCCCTCAGCCACCAACAGAACGTGTTCGAGGGTATGAACATACGCTACTTCGGGCCGCACGACGGCAACGACGTGGCCGCGCTCGTTCGCATACTCAGGCAACTGAAACACATGAAAGGCCCAAAGCTGCTGCACCTGCACACGGTGAAAGGCAAGGGATACGAACCGGCAGAGAAAGACGCCACGGCATGGCACGCACCGGGAATGTTCGACCCTGATACGGGAAACCGGATAACGGCGGACGAAACAAGCAAGCCGCCGAGATACCAGGACGTATTCGGTGAAACATTGCTGGAATTGGCCAAAGCCAACCCGAGGATAGTTGGGATAACACCGGCCATGCCAACAGGCTGCTCCATGAACATACTCATGGAGAAAATGCCTGAAAGGGCCTTTGACGTGGGAATAGCGGAGGGACACGCGGTAACGTTCGCCGGGGGGATGGCCAAAGACGGACTGCTGCCTTTCTGCAACATATACAGCTCTTTCGCACAACGTGCATACGACAACATAATACACGACCTGGCCATACTTAACCTCCCGGTGGTGTTATGCCTTGACAGGGCAGGACTTGTGGGAGAGGACGGAAGCACACACCACGGGGCTTTCGACCTGGCCTACCTTAGACCAATACCCAACATAACCATAGCGGCACCAATGGACGAAAGGGAGATGAGAAAAATGATGTATACGGCACAAATCCCCGGAAAAGGACTCTTCGCTATAAGATATCCCAGGGGGCGCGGAGTGTGCACCGACTGGAAATGCCAGCTGGAAGAAATAGAAGTGGGCAAGGCGCGAAAACTATCGGGACAAGGAAGAGTGGCCGTCCTAACCATAGGACCGGTGGGGAACGATGTGGAATATATAATATCGGAAATAGGGGAAGACAAGGCCGTACACTACGACATGAGGTTTCTCAAGCCCATTGACACCGACGCACTACGTGAAGCGGCGGAAAAATGCCGGCACATAATAACGGTGGAAGACGGTGTGGCAAACGGCGGACTCGGCTCGGCAGTGGCGGAATGGGTGGCGGAAAACGGCTATTCCACCGGCGTAACAAGGATTGGCCTGCCAGACAGCTTTGTGGAACACGGCACTGTGGAACAGCTGAGGAAAATAGCCGGCACAGACAAGGAAAGCATAAGGCGGGCCATACTCGCCGCAGCAGAACAACAGGTCTAAAACGATGAAGATAGTTATAGCCGGGGCTTTGGCCATAGGAACGCACTTGGCAAGGCTGCTGTCCAGGAACCACGAGGACATAACCCTGATAGACGAAAACGAAGAAAGGCTTGCCAAGATAGGGGCCGACTTAGACCTTATGACCCTTAACGCATACCCAGCCAGCGTAAAGGCGCTAAGGGATGCCGGCACGGCAAAGGCGGACTTGTTCATAGCCGTAACGCCTGACCAGGGGGTGAACCTGAACGCCTGCATGATAGCGCACGCCCTGGGGGCTAAGAAAACCGTGGCCAAGGTGAACGATGCCGAATACGTAACAGGCGAAATGCAGGAGTTTTTCGACAGCCTCGGAGTAAACTCCCTCATATACCCGGAAACCCTGGCGGCGATCGACATCAACAACGGACTTAAAATGTCGTGGGTGCGGCAGCGTTGGGACGTACACGGCGGCCAACTCGTAATGCTCGGCATAAAACTGAGGGAAAACTGCGAAATTCTAAACCAGCCGCTACACAAGCTCTGCGGCCCGGAAGACCCTTACCACATAGTGGCTGTAAAAAGGGGAAGGGAAACCCTCATACCTGGAGGGAACGATGTCCTAATGCTGCACGACCTGGCATACTTCATGACCATGCGCCAACACATTCCTTACATAAGGAAACTCGTGGGAAAGGAGAAGTACGTGGATGTGAAAGACGTCATGTTCATGGGCGGAGGTGCCACAGCCGTAAGGGCTCTGGAATCCATACCTGAATACATAAACGCGAAAATAATAGAGATAGACCAGGCACGCTGCGAGGAACTAAACGACCTTATAAACGGGAAAGCTCTCGTAATAAACGGAGACGGAAGGGACATTCCGCTGCTCATGGAGGAGGGCATAAAGAGAACGCAGGCTTTCGTGGCCCTCACCGGCAATGCGGAAACTAACATACTGGCCTGCCTAACCGCCAAAAGGCTCGGGGTGAGGAAAACAGTGGCCATGGTGGAAAACTTAGACTACGCCAGCATGGCCGAAAGCTTGGACATAGGCACCATCATAAACAAGAAAGTGATAGCCGCAAGCCACATATACCAAATGATGCTGGACGCAAAGGTGCTAAACGTAAGGTTCCTAATGTCGGCCAACGCAGACCTTGCCGAGTTCGTACCGAGGGTTGGGTCAAAGGTTACCACAAAGCCGGTGAAAGACCTCCGGCTGCCCAAGGGGATAACATTCGGCGGCATAGTTAGGGGGGGCGAATCCATGCTCGTATCGGGAAACACACAGATAGAAGCTGGGGACTCCGTGGTGGTGTTCTGCCACGACATAGAAATGAAAAAGATAGAGAAGCTCTTCCTATGATAAACCTCAGGTCTCTGTACAAGGTGCTAGGCTCCCTGCTTTTCATAGAGGCGGGGCTGATGTCCGTATGCCTTGCCATGGCCGCATTGTACGGGGAAGACGACGTGCCGGCCTTTGTTGTGTCCGTACTCTTTACTTCCCTTTCAGCCATCGTGCTTAAATACCTCGGCAGGGATTCGGACAACACCCTTTCCAGGCGTGATGCCTACCTGCTCGTAACATTGTCGTGGACGGTGTTCAGCCTGTTCGGCACCCTGCCGTTCATAGTGAGCGGATACATACACAGCTTCACCGATGCCTATTTCGAGACAATGTCAGGCTTCACCACCACCGGGGCCACCATAATAGACGATGTGGAAGCCCTGCCGCACGGCTTGCTTTTCTGGCGCTCCCTCACACAATGGATAGGCGGATTGGGGATAGTGTTCTTCACCGTGGCCCTGCTGCCGTCGCTCGTTGGAGGATCGGTAAGGGTGTTCGCTGCGGAAGCAACGGGGCCGATAAGGTCAAAGCTGCACCCGAGACTGTCCATGAGCGCCAAGTGGATACTGATGGTCTATATGGTGCTAACGGCAGGCTGCTGCATAAGCTACTACGCAGGGGGAATGGGATGGTTCGACGCAGCCAACTACTCCATGTCCACCACGGCCACCGGTGGATTCGCCACACACAACATGAGCGCGGAGTTTTTCAACTCCCCGGCATTGGAATACATCTGCACCCTTTTCACATTCCTATCCGGTGTCAGCTTCACACTGCTGTACATGTCCGTCACCAAGTTCAGGATGAAAACCCTGCTTTCCAACAGCGAATTCAAGTTCTACATAGGGATTATAGCTGCTTGTTCGCTCTTCATAATGGCGGCTCTTATGATCAACAACGGTTACGGCCTTGAAAAGGCTTTCCGCGCAGGCATATTCCAAGTGGTGTCATTCATAACCACAACGGGGCTTTTCAATGACGACGCCGGCAAATGGCCTCACGTAACATGGGTGGTCCTGGCCCTTTGCATGTTCATAGGCGGGTGTTCCGGCAGCACCAGCGGCGGAATAAAATGCGTCAGGGGCATAATGCTCGCAAAGGTCATAAGGAACGAAATGCGGCAGATACTGCACCCGTCCGCAGTGCTGCCGCTGAGGATAGGCGGGGTGAACGTGTCAAGCCAGCAGAGGGTTACCCTGCTTGCCTTCATTACGGCATACCTGGCGCTATTCTTCGTGGTGGCTTTCACAATGGTGTTGGCCGGGGTGGACAGCACCAACGCAATAACCATAACCATAAGCTCGCTCGGGAATGTGGGGCCTACGCTCGGCTTGGAGATAGGGCCTACGATGTCGTGGAGCGCGCTGCCGTGGTTCGCCAAATGGATGTGCTCTTTCATGATGCTCGTGGGCCGACTTGAAATATTCACCGTACTCGTAATATTCACACCTGAATTTTGGAACAAGAACTAACCTAATGGAGATACTCAAATTCAAGCCTATATATAAGGAGACAATATGGGGCGGAGGCCGCATAGCCGCCATAAAGGGAGACACAGCCCAATACGGCAAGACCATAGGCGAAAGCTGGGAAATAAGCACCATGGATGGAAACGTGTCCGTGATATCGGGCGGAAGCATGGACGGCAAAGACCTTAGGGAAGCCATAGCGGAGATGAAAGGGAGGCTCGTTGGAGACGGAGTGTATGCGGAATACTGTACGGAACTGCCCATATTGGTGAAGTTCATAGATGCCGTGCAAGACCTCTCAATACAAGTGCACCCGGACGACAGGAAAGCAGTGGAATTGGGCTATACCCGTGGAAAGACGGAAATGTGGTACTTGGTAGACACGTCCGGAAATGCAACCATAAGGATTGGCTTGGAAAGGGAAATGACACCTGCCGTGTACAAGGAACTCGTGGAGAGCGGAGACATATGCAAAGCGATAGGAAATTACGCGGCAGAGCCGAGAGACTGCTTCTTCGTACCGGCAGGCACTGTACACAGCATAGGCGCCGGCTGCCTCGTGGCGGAGATACAGCAGTCGTCAGACGTAACATTCAGGATATACGACTTCGACCGCCGCGACAGCTCGGGCAACAAGCGGCAACTGCACACCGAAGAGGCCGCCGCAAGCATAGACTACCGAGTGGGCAAGGACTACCTAAGGCGGGGATATCCGGCTTCGGAAAATGGTACGAAACTTGTGGAAAGCCCTTTCTTCAACACATACGTATATGGTGTCAATGGAAAGTCCGTGGTAAACCTCGGGGGAATAAACAGCTTCATGGCCGTTGTATGCACCGAAGGAGAGGGCAGCCTGCGTGCGGACAATGGTGAAACGGTGGGAATAAGGCGCGGAGAATGCGCCCTCGTACCTGCGGAAGCATCGCTGTTGGAAGTGTGCGGTAGTCTAAAATTCCTCGGCACATACGTGCCGTAATACAGGCAAAACGCCTACCAAAATATGAGACAAAAACAGTCCCGTGGAGCAGCTGCACCAAGCCGTTTCACGGGACTGTTGTAATTTATAAACCACGGCGAGCTACACGCTCAGTTCCAGCATCCTTTCTATCGGCTTCACTGCGTCCCTGGCTACGCTTTCGTCCACCTCCACGCTCGGCCATCCGTATTTCAGGGAGTTGTACACCTTGGCCAGCGTGTTCATCTTCATAAACTCGCACTCGTTGCAACTGCAACCCACAGTGCCCTCGCCTACCCCTGGCGGCACGGGGTGGAAAGTCTTACCCTGGCACACCTTCCTAAGCTCGTACAGCATTCCGGCCTCGGTAGCCACAATATAGTCCGTTTCCTCGTGTGTCTTGGCATACTTTATCATGTCGCTCGTGGAGCCTTTCACATCGGCCATGGCCAGCACCGGGGCCTTACACTCCAAGTGAGCCATTACAACAGCGCCCGGATACCGCTTTTTCATATCGGCTATGGCTTCCACTGAGAAGCGCTCGTGCACGTGGCAGCCACCCTCCCACAGCAGCATGTCCCGCCCCGTAACCTCGTTCACATAGGCTCCGAGGTTGTAGTCCGGCCCGAATATAATTTTCTCTCCTTCCGGGAACGAATCCACCACCTTGGCTGCGTTGGCCGATGTTACCACCACGTCTGTGAGGGCTTTCACCGCAGCCGTGGTGTTTACGTAAGACACCACCTTGTAGCCCGGGTGTTCCTCCTTGAACTTGGCAAGGTCTGCCGCGCGGCACGAATCCGCGAGCGAGCAGCCGGCGTTCAAGTCGGGAGCCAGCACGGTCTTGGAAGGGCTGAGCAGCTTGCAGGTCTCCGCCATGAAATGTACGCCGCACATCACCATTATGTCGGCGTCGGCCTTGGCCGCAGCCCTTGCCAAGGCGAGAGAGTCGCCTGTGAAATCGGCCACATCCTGTATGCTCCCGTCCACATAGTAGTGCGCCAGTATTATGGCGTTCTTCTCCTTGCACAGCCGCCTTATTTCAGCTTTCAAGTCGATACCGGCCGGCACCGGCTCGTCCACATAACCGGCCTTTTCCCATCTTGACAAGTCCATATCCATATTATCTCTTCTTTCTTTTTTCTTATTAAAACCTATGTATAGTATTATGTGGTATGATACGGAGTGGATTTGTTGGTAAGTTATGCGGCTTTTGTTTGGCCGTTTGGCTTTCCACTTTTTCCATCGTTGTTTTGAAAGCCGCTGTTTATTTTATCACGCTTAAAACCAGTGCGATGCAGCTTTATCCACAACTTCCGAACCGCTGTGCAAATGTAGCCATAATGACAAAAATCGGTTTCCGTTTCTTGTTGAAAAGATGGGAATACGCTTGTGAAAAACGACCCGTTTTCCCCTTTTCGGCCTATCCGCCATCCCCACGGAATTTTTTCCACACACTTTCCACGGCTGTTTGCATGGGTTTTCAAGGGGTTTTTCCACGTGTTTTCCAGCCCCTAAAACTTCCACCTGGCCTGCAAGTCTATGTCGGTCTGCACGGAGCCTTTTATCTCTTGCAGCCCGCTTCCTATCGTCTCCCTGCCAATATACTTCCACACGCCCGCCTTTGCGGTGAGTGTGAGGTTGCCGCCTAAGCTCCATTTTGCCATGGCGGCAGCCCTGAGGCCCTTGCCGTGCATGGCCGGTATGGAGAAGTTGTACATGGGCCCGCGCTCGTAAGAATAGACCCTGCTGCCGTAAGAAGGCGTGTCAAAGTAGGCCGTGTGCAGGTACGCCGTTGCCCTTCCTATTTCTGCGGAAGCGTCTTGCGACACAGCCCATCCCACCCCTTTGTCTGAGGTGTCCGCCGCAGTATGGGCCTGGGTTTTCATTTCCACACTCCCGATGTTATAAGAAACAGAAAGGCTGCCTCGGTGTTCGTTGTACACATCCAGGCCGGTCTTTTGTGCGTTGTCTTTCTGCCGGTTCCTGAACCGGTATTTTGCCGACAGCCTTACCCCTCCCCTTTCCGCCGATGCCTGCACGGCTGCGTCCCACTCCCTTGAAGCCGCAGACACACGGTAGCGCGGCATGTGGAAGTAGGCGTAGTCGCCGTATGCGTTGACCACCATCCAAGCAAGCGGCCGCCACTCCGCTCCGAGGTACAGTCCGCTTTCGTTCCTTACGGACGTGCCTGAGCCGAAGGCCTTTGCGTGCAGTGAGTGGTACTTGTAAGAGTAGAACCTGTGTATGGCCGACATGTTGAGCGAACCGCTAAGGCGTGCGGATAAGCTGTTGACAGCCGCCCATCCGCCCGAAGACCCTGTTGCCACCTCGCCGGCCACGGATATGCCGCGCCCGGTGTATGAGTAGTCGGCGGAAGCGTTCCAAAAGTTGCGCCCGGACGGGGAATGCATGTTGTATATGCGTCCGGTGTCGGGCCGCAGTTCCTTGCCGAGGTGGTCGCCCATTACAGTTGCCCCCGCCTTGAAACCGCCGCGGTGCCACCCGGCGTGTGCGCCCGCCGAGAGCAGCAAGGTGTTTCCCTTGCGCGACATCTCCGCCGCCGTGCGGTGGTAGCCCGACTTGGATATGGCCGATATGGAAGAGCTGTCCGCCGGTGTGCCGTCCACTCCCCTGGCGGAAAGGAAGGCCGTTATCTCTACATTGCGGCCGGCGTTGATGGTGGCCGCAGCGCCTTGGAAGTAACCGGCTTCCGACTGCGAGGTGTGCGGCCTTACCGCCGATGAGTTTCGTGAGAGGTTTGACATTTGGGCCATCTTGCCCATGGAGAAGAACGAGTTGAGCACGAGCCCCATTCCGGCCCTTGCCTTGTATCGGCCCACCACTATGTTTGACAGTGCGCCGGCACCCTTGGCTTGTATGTAGAAAGAATAGTAGTCGTACCCCCACTTGTTGCCGCCAGCGAAGAAAGGCTCGCCTGCGTCTTGCGAGGCCACTATCCCCGCCTTTACCCTGTCGGAATATGAAAAGGAGTACCTTATGGAATGTTTGTATTGGTAGCCCGTATACCCTGCTGTGTCGCCCTTGCGTGTGTATGCCGGTATCCTTGCCGTGGCTGTCAGTTCGTGCCGCCCCCGGCGGAGAATTTCACCTAAGCCCGGCAGGCTTCCGCCCGTGCTGCCCTGTCCGGCGTGGAAGAAGCACGATAGCAGATCCACCCTGCGCCGGTCGAGTGATTCCACCATGGACAGTTCGCCCATGGACCTTACCGGGCCGTGTCGGTACAAGTATGCGCAGATGTCCTCCACCTGCCGAGCAGTAAGGAACGGCAGGCTTTCCAAGTCGCTCCGTCCGGCCGCGTTTATGTCGGCTTTCTGTTGCGATAGCTGCTCCATAAGGTCGTAGGCCTCGGCGTAGGCTTCCTCCTCCATGTCCTCCCACTGCGACAGTTCCTCCACGTACCTCTCCCATTCCCTTGCGCCTTGGGCGTGTGCCGTGGCCACCGCCACCATTAAGGCCGCCACTGCGGCTATCTTCCTCATTATGGGTCGTTTTGCGGCAAAGATAGGGCAATTGGGCTAACTTTGCCGGCGTATGCCGTTCGTCAAGCCGTTTTTGATGTCAGCCGTAGCCCTCGCCTTCCCCGTGGTTTCCATGGGCCAGGCGGCGAGGATGGAACGCGCCGGTGCCGAGGGGCGCGGCGTGGATATGGACAACCCCACGTTCGTGCCGATGGTGAAGGTGGGCAAGGCCTTGCACAGGGGGGACAGCGTGCAGTATGTGGAACTGAACAACTTGTATGTCTACCCCGCCCCGGTTTTCAAGGACGAAAAGCAGAGGAGCGCCTACAACCGCCTTGTGTACAACGTGAAGAAGGTGCTGCCCATAGCCAAGGAGTGCAACTCCATAATAATAGAGACTTACGAATACCTGCAAACCCTGCCCGACAAGCGCGCAAAGGACGAGCACATGAAGCGTGTGGAGGAGGAAATAAAGCGGGTGTACACCCCGAGGATGAAGAAACTCACCTACGCGCAGGGCAAGCTGCTCATAAAGCTCGTATACCGCGAGTGCAACTCTTCGTCGTACAACCTGATACAGGCTTTCCTCGGGCCGGTGAGGGCGGGCTTCTACCAAGCTTTCGCGTGGGTGTTCGGCGCAAGCTTGAAAAAGGGTTACGACCCGGAGGGTGTGGACAAGGTTACGGAAAGGATTGTGCTGCAGGTGGAAGCCGGGCAGATATGAACCCGTAAGAAGAGTACCCCCACCGAGAATCGAACTCGGATCAAAGGTTTAGGAAACCTCCGTTCTATCCATTTAACTATGGGGGCGTGGCCCAAAGGCTGTGCAAAGGTAGCACAACTTTCCCGAAAAACGCAACACAGGGCGCCCAATTATCCCACATACAAGCCGGCATACGCTCCGCCGCCGCCTTTCTGGAGGCCTTTTACGCATGGGTGCGTGGCGCAAACGGCTGAAAAACACCTTAGGGCGAATGCCTTAAAAATGCCGCCGGGCACATCCCCACACCTTATCCCAACGCAGTACCAAGCCGTGGTATTGTTAGTACCAAGCCGTGGTACCATTAGTACCAAGCCGTGGTACCATTAGTACCAAGCCGTGGTACCGTATTCCCGCTTGCGCAAACCGCCACGGGATGCGGCGCGAATTTCCATGCAGATAAGCCGTGTTGCCGGGTGCATGCGCCGTACGGCCTTTTTCTGTGCGAAAAAAAAGCCGCCGCCACGGGTTTGTCCGTAGCGGCGGCACAGCCTTTGGAAGTGTCCCGGCTTACTTGTTCACAATCTCGGCGAGCTCCGCGCCCGGCTTGAACTTGGCCACCTTCTTCGCGGCAATCTCTATCTTGGCGCCGTTGGAAGGGTTTACGCCCTGGCGTGCGGGCTGCTCCTTTACGAAGAAAGTGCCGAAACCGATGATTTGCACCTTTTCCTCGGCGGCCATGGCTTCCTTGACGGCCTCGAAAACGGCGTCAACTGCGTTCTTGGCATCAGCCTTTGAGATGCCGGCCTTCTCGGCCACTTGGTTGGTGAGTTCTGTCTTGTTCATCTCTGTGTTGTAAAAAGTATGGTTTATAATAGTTTCCCGATTCCCGCCGCAAAATCCTTTGCACATCGGCAAATGTAGTAAGTGTGCCACATTCGGCAAAGGTTTTTTTATGAAAAATTTTGATGTGGGCCGTTTTTGCGGCCGTGCGGCGGCCCCGGAAGCGGCCCCGGAAGCGGTTTTGGGCGATAAATAAGTAACTTTGCGGACATTTCAAAAGCAAGGAAAACACATGCGCAGCATACCGGCAGTTACGAAAAACCTACTAATAGCCAACCTCGTGGCATTCGTTGCCACGCTCCTGCTGAGGAGCGGCAACGGCATCGGCGGCACCGACCTAAACGGCACCTTCGGCCTGCACTTCCTATTGGCGCCGGATTTCAGGGTGTGGCAGCTGTTCACCTACATGTTCATGCACGCCTCGTTGGAACACATCTTCTTCAACATGTTCGCCCTGTGGATGTTCGGCTGCGTGGTGGAGAGGGTTTGGGGGCCAAAGCGCTTCTTCGCCTACTACGTTGCGTGCGGCGTGGGGGCCGGCCTTTTCCAGGAAGCTGCGCAGTTCGTGCAGTTTTACCTTACTGAGGCTGCGCAGGTGCCCGGCTTTTCCGCGGCGGACGTGTTTTCGGTAGCGGCGGAAAGCGCTGGCGTGCTCAACCTTTGGACCACCGTCGGGGCCTCGGGGGCGGTGTACGGCATACTGTTGGCTTTCGGGATGATATTCCCGGAGGAGCGGATTTTCATATTCCCCCTGCCGGTGCCGATCAAGGCGAAATGGTTCGTTGGCATATACGCGGCCATAGAGCTTTTCTCCTCGCTCTCCACATCGGGCGACAACGTGGCGCACCTGGCGCACCTCGGCGGAATGGTGGTGGGCTTCTTCCTTATAAGGCATTGGAGTAAAAGCACTTACGGAGGAGATGCCTTCGGCTCCATCGGGGGTGTGTTCCGCAAGGGCGGAAAGACGGGCTTCGGATTCGGTGGGCGCAAGAAAGCCGGCGGGGACGACTATGTGAGGGTGGTGGACACACGCCAGGCCGACTGGGACTACAACGCTATGAAAAAGGATGAGCAGGAGGAAGTGGACCGCATACTCGACAAGATACGCAAGAGCGGGTACGACAGCCTGACAGCCGAGGAAAAGAGGAAGCTCTTCGAACAAAGCGGGAAGTGATGCCAGGGCCCGGCAAGGTGTTGTCAAAGGCTGCCGCGTGGCTCAGCGCCGTATCCGCCGCGGGTATGGCCGCAGTGGGGTATTCGGACTTTTTCTACCCGCCTGACTTCCCTTTGGCCGCAGTGGCCGGCCTTGCCATGCCGGCGTTCATACTGCTCAATGCGCTGCTGCTCGCCGTATGGCTCTTGGTTAGGCCGAAAGGGGCGCTAATACCCTTGGCAGGCTTCGTGCTGTGCTATCCGTCCATAAGGGCCTACTGCCCGCTGAACATGGTGGAAGAGCCGCCGCGCGGGGCCTTCAAGGTGGTGTCGTGCAACGTGTGGCAGTACTGCCATTGGGAGAGGGAGACGGGCGCAAAGGAGATATTCCGCTACCTCAGGGACCAGGACGCGGACATAGTGTGCCTGCAGGAGTCTTTCGTAAACGCCAACATAGCAACGCTTCCGGACTCGTTCCTGGCAGGGAGGTACCCCTACTTCGAGACAATATTCTCAAAGGAAGACGCCGATGTGCTGTCGCTTTACAGCAAGCATCCCATAATTGCGAAGAGGAGGATAGAATACGATTCCAGGGCAAACGTGTCGGCGGTGTTCCAAGTGCTCGTGGGAGGGGACACCCTGTGGGTGGTGAACAACCACTTCGAAACCACGGGCCTGGGCCTGGAACAGAGCGAGATGGTGGAAGACATCGTGGAGGGCGACTACGGCACCTCCGGGGCTTTCGGAAAGGCGCGGCTGATGGCCGGCAAACTTGCCGCAGGGTCTGCAAAGAGGGCCGGGCAGGTGGACGCCGTTGCGGCGCTCGTAGACAGCCTGCAAGGCAGGAGCGTGGTACTCTGCGGCGATTTCAACGACGGCCCGGTGTCGTATGCAAGACGCGAGCTGGCCGCAAGGCTTACAGACTGCTACGTGGCGGCAGGCCTGGGGCCGGGCTTCTCGTACGACCGCAACAAGATGAAAGTGAGGATAGACCACATCATGTGTTCGGAAGACTGGGAGCCGAAGGCCTGCAAAGTGGACCGCAGCATGTCAAAATCTGACCACTACCCCATAGTTTGCTGGCTTGAAAAGAAGCCCGGCGGCAAGCAATAAGCGCAATAATACGTGCAAAATTTCCTAAAACGCAAGGAAAACGGCTATCTTTGCACGCCCGTTATTATGAGAAACAAATAACAAAAACAAACATAAAATGCAAAACAAAGGACTTGTAATTGTAATCGCAGTTCTACTGACGCTTGCAAGTGTGTTCTATTTGTCTTTCTCGGCCGCGACCCATTATTACGACACGCAGGCCGCGAAGATAAAGGACCCCGTTGCGCAGCAAGATTACAAAGACTCCGTGAAGTACATGGGAATCTACTCTTACCAGAAGTGCCTTGAAACCCAGATAGGGTTGGGCCTGGACCTCAAGGGTGGTATGAACGTGATACTGGAGATTAGCGTGCCAGACGTGGTTGAGACCCTCGCAGACCACAAGACGGACCCGGATTTCACCAAATCCATAGCCGAAGCCAAGAAAGAGGAGGAGACCAGCCAGGACGACTTCATCTCGCTCTTCGTGAAGGCTTTCAAGAAAAACGCCCCCAACCGCCGCTTGGCCGAGATTTTCGCCACGGAGCAGCTCCAGGGCAAGGTTTCGCCCCAGAGCAGCGACAAGGAGGTGGAAAAGGCCATAAGGGCGGAGGCGCAGGCAGCCATTGACAACTCGTTCAACGTGGTGAGGACGCGTATAGACAAGTTCGGCGTGGTGCAGCCCAACATCCAGAAGCTCGAAGGGCAGGAAGGCCGCATAATGGTGGAGATGCCGGGCATACGCGAGCCGGAGCGCATGCGCAAGCTGTTGCAGGGAAGCGCAAACCTCGAGTTTTGGGAGACTTTCAACTCAGACGAGATTGTGCCTTACCTCTCGCAGATAGACACACGCTTTGCAAACGCCGGAGGTGAAGCCGACACCGCTGCCGTTGACACCACCGCAAAGGCGGCCGACAAGGCGGCCCAGGCCAAGCTGAAGCTCAAGGGCAACACGGCAAAGGCCGATGCAGCCGTGGCTGACGAGGCCCAGCGCGAAGTCGCAATAAAGGCCAACCCCCTGCTCTCTCGCCTGCAATTGACGGGCAACGGCGCTCTCTCGCTTGTGGGGTACGCAAGCGTTAGGGACACCGCAGACATCAACAATATAATCTATTCGGCGGCCGCAAGGCAGATCCTTCCGGCAGACTGCAAGCTGCTGTGGAGCGCCAAGCCGGCAGACGGCATACAGGCCAAGAACATATTCGAGCTGCACGCCATAAAGAACACCCCCTCCGGCCGCGCTCCCATAGAGGGTGATGTGATAACGGACGCTACAGACCAGTTCAACAACCTCACCGGCCAGCCCGAAGTGAGCATGAGCATGAACGCCGACGGTGCGCGCCGCTGGGCCGCGCTCACCAAGGCCAACACCGGCAAGGCCATAGCCATAGTGCTTGACGGGGTGGTTTACTCCGCACCTCGCGTAAACGGCGAGATATCCGGCGGCCAGTCGTCCATAAGCGGCAGCTTCACCATAGAAGACACCAAGGACTTGGCCAACACCCTGCGTTCCGGCCGTATGCCCGCGCCCGCACGCATTGTGCAGGAAGAGGTTGTGGGCCCCACGCTCGGCGCACAGTCCATACAGCAGGGCTTCACATCGTTCGTCATAGCGTTCGTGATACTGATGTTCTACATGGTGGCCATGTACGGCTTCGTGCCTGGCATGCTGGCCAACAGCGCACTGATTGTGAACTTCTTCTTCACACTCGGCATACTTACTTCGTTCCAGGCGGCGCTTACAATGTCAGGAATAGCGGGTATGGTGCTGTCGCTCGGCATGGCGGTGGATGCGAACGTGCTAATATATGAACGAATAAAGGAGGAACTCAAAAAAGGCAAGGGTGCCAAGCAGGCTCTGCAAGAGGGTTACAGCAACGCTTTCTCGGCCATATTCGACTCCAACCTCACATCCATAATAACGGGCGTGATACTCTACATGTTCGGCACGGGCCCCATCCGCGGCTTCGCCACCACGCTCATTATCGGTATCGTATGCTCGTTCTTCACCGCAGTATTCCTCACCCGCATCATCTTTGAGTGGCGCATGAAGAAGGACAAGTGGCTCAACCTGAAGTTCTGCACGCCACTGTCCCAAAACATGTTGCAGGGCCTGAACATAGGCTTCATGGGCATGCGCAAGAAGATGTTCTCCGTCACTGCGGTGCTGGTGGTGCTCTTCGGTATAAGCTTCATCGTAAGGGGTATGAGCCTTAGCATCGACTTCACAGGCGGCCGCAACTATGTGGTCGTGTTTGAGAATCCCGTGGAGCCGGAGCAGGTGAGGGGCATTGTGGCGGAAGCCTTCCCCGGCACCAACACCGGTGCGCTGGCCTTGGGGACGGACCACAAGACCATAAGGATATCCACCAACTACAAGATTGAGTCCAACAGCCCCACCGTGGACGACGAGGCCGAGACCATACTCTACAACGCGCTGAAAAAGGCCGGCCTTGTGTCGCAGCCAGATGTCAAGGCGTTCAAGAACCCTGACATAAGGGAGGGCGGCTCCATTGTAACATCCACCAAGGTGGGCCCGTCCGTGGCCAAGGATATCACCTACGGCGCGATAGTGAGCATCATAGTGGCCTTGATAGCCATCTTCCTATACATATTGGTGCGCTTCCGCAATGTGGCGTTCTCTGTTGGTTCCGTTGCCGGTTTGGCGATAGACACGATAGTGGTGCTGGGCGTTTACTCGGCGGCGTGGGGCTTCCTGCCTTTCTCCCTTGAGATAGACCAGACGTTCATCGGAGCGGTGCTAACCGTGATAGGTTACTCCATAAACGACAAGGTGGTGGTGTTCGACCGCATACGTGAAAACCTCGCCTTGCACCCCAAGATGGGCAAGATGGAACTCTTCAATATGAGTATCAACCAGACGCTGTCGCGCACGATAAACACCTCGTTCTCCACATTGCTCGTGCTGCTCTGCATATTCTTCCTCGGAGGAGAGAGCATACGCAGCTTCTCGTTCGCAATGAGCGTGGGTGTGGTGATAGGCACCCTCACTTCCATATTCATAGCTTCGCCCATCGCCTACATGGTGATAGGCAAGGGTGTGGAGAGGAAGGCTGCCATGGCAAAGGCCTGACGACACACATAGCATAAAGGCGAGGGCCGGACACTTGGTTTGTGTCCGGCCCTTGTTGCGTATTACGGGTTGATGTCGTATGCCGTTTATGGGTAACAAAAAAGGAAGACACCCGATGGAGTGTCTTCCTTTTGTTTTCAACGTTGTCCAAGGCGGACTCGAACCACCACAAACAGAACCAAAACCTGTTGTGCTACCATTACACCATTGGACAATAAGCGTCTGCAAAATTAGCCCCTTTGTCCAACACGGCAAAACGCAGCCTTATGTTTTTTGCCCTATGGCGGTTTTGCGGCGGTTTTCCATCCTTGTCATTTGCTTTCCATTAGGGCTTGCATCACCTTTGCTTCAAGCTCTTCGTAAAGCTCCGGGTTGTCTTTTATCACCTGCTTTGTGGCGTCCCGGCCTTGTGCGAGCTTTGAGTCGCCGTAGGAGAACCACGACCCGCTCTTCTTTATTACGTTGTATTCCACTCCCAGGTCCACTATCTCCCCGAGTTTGGATATGCCCTCGCCGAAGATAATCTCGAATGTGCATTTGCGGAAGGGTGGCGCCACCTTGTTCTTGACCACTTTCACCTTTGTCTCGTTGCCGTATGCGGTGTCCCCGTCTTTAAGTGAAGTTCCCTTCCTTATTTCCAAGCGCACGCTGGAGTAGAATTTCAGGGCGTTTCCGCCGGTGGTGGTTTCGGCCGGCCCCATGAACACCCCTATCTTCTCGCGCAGCTGGTTGATGAATATGCACACCGTGCCGGTCTTGCTCACAGACGATGTTATCTTCCTCAGAGCCTGGCTCATCAGCCTTGCCTGCAAGCCCACGTTGGAGTCTCCCATTTCGCCCTCTATTTCCTTTTTGGGGGTGAGTGCTGCCACGGAGTCTATCACGATGATGTCCATTGCCGACGAGCGTATCAGCTGGTCTGCTATCTCCAATGCTTGCTCCCCATTGTCGGGTTGCGACACGAGCAGGTTGTCCACGTCCACCCCGAGTGCGGCCGCGTAGAAGCGGTCAAAGGCGTGTTCCGCATCGATGAACGCCGCTATTCCCCCGGCCTTTTGCGCCTCGGCTATGGCGTGCAGCGCTATGGTGGTCTTGCCGGAGCTTTCCTGCCCGAATATCTCTATTATGCGCCCTTTGGGGTATCCCCCCACTCCCAGGGCCACGTTGAGGGCTATGCTGCCGGTGGGTATAACCTCCACCGGTTCGCTGCTTTCATCGCCGAGTTTCATTATTGTGCCCTTGCCGAAGTCCTTTTCTATCTGCGACATAGCCGCCTGCAAAGCCTTCAGCTTCCCTTCCGGGGTGTTTTCTATCACTATCGGCTTCTTTTCCTTTCCTGCCATATTGTGGTATTGTTGTTTTCCGTACTACATTTGTGCTTGTATCCCCTACCCTACCAGGGTTCAGAGTTCCAAGTCTCCGTCAAATTCCTCGTGCCACGGCAGCCCCTGCTTTGCAAGCTGCTCCATGAATGGGTCCGGGTCGAAGTCTTCCACGTTCCACACGCCCGGCTTCTTCCACAGTCCTTTGAGGTACATCATGGCCCCTATCATGGCCGGCACCCCGGTGGTGTAGCTCACGGCCTGCATGCCCGTTTCCCTGTATGCGTCCTGGTGCTTGCAGTTGTTGTACACGTAGTAAGTGCGCACACGGCCGTCTTTCCTTCCCCTTATGCGGCAGCCGATGGAAGTCTCCCCGTCGTAGTTTTCCCCCAGGTCCTGCGGGTTGGGCAGCACGGCTTTGAGGAATTGCAGCGGCACAATCTCCGTGCCGTTGTAATCCACGGGCTTTATGCTGGCCATGCCTATGTTCTGTATCACGCGCAGGTGTGTGAGGTATTCCTGGCCGAATGTCATCCAGAAGCGTGCCTGGCGTATTGTGGGGTAGTTTTTCACGAGGCTTTCAAGTTCTTCGTGGTGCAGCAGGTAGCTTTCCCTTTCGCCGATGTTGGGGTATGTCAGCGGGCGGTGTATCTCAAGCGGCTCGGTCTCTATCCACCGTCCGTCCTTGTAGTACAGCCCCTTCTGCGTTATCTCCCTTATGTTTATCTCCGGGTTGAAGTTGGTGGCGAATGCCTTGTGGTGGTTGCCGGCGTTGCAGTCCACTATGTCAAGGTGTGTTATCTGGTCAAAGTGGTGTTTGGCTGCGTATGCGGTGAACACCCCGCTCACGCCCGGGTCGAAGCCGCAGCCCAATATGGCCGTGATGCCGGCTTGCTCAAAGCGTTGCTTGTAGGCCCACTGCCACGAGTATTCGAAGTGAGCCTCGTCCTTTGGCTCGTAGTTGGCCGTGTCAAGGTAGCTCACTCCCTGAGACAGGCAGGCCTCCATTATGGTGAGATCCTGGTAAGGCAGTGCGAGGTTCACCACTATGTCCGGTTTGTACGAAGCTATCAGGGCGGAGAGCTGTTTCACGTCGTCGGCATCCACCTGCGCCGTCTCAATGTCGTCCCTTCCTATGGCCTTAACTATTTCGTCGCATTTCTCCTTGCGCCTTGACGCTATCATAAAGTGTGTGAACACGTCTGAGTTTTGGGCTATTTTGAAAGCCGCCACAGTGGCCACCCCGCCCGCTCCTATCATCAGTACTTTTCCCATATCCGTTGTTTTTGTCATTAATCCAATGTCTTGTCAAGCTCCTCGCCGCTTATCCCCAAGGCTTGCAGCAGCGAGTATCCAAGTATTTCCTGCCTTAGCGTGCAGCCCGCCACGGGTTCCATGGCCAGCAGTGTTACATCCTTGCTGCGGTCGGCCTTTTTCAGGGCCCGCACTATCCGCGCCAGCCCTTCGCTGTCTGCCGTGTCGGGCGCCACCACAATCCTTTCCACCTCTTCCCTCGCGGCGGCCTCGGCGGCTATGTCGGCCATTGTTTCCGAAACGCTTACGGGGGCTGGCGCGGCCGCAAGCTCAAATTCCCCGAGCGGCCCCCTGAAAGCCTTTCCGCTTATTTCTTCCACATAGTTGCCCGGGGCGAAATTTTCCATGCCCTCCGATTCCCCGGCGTGTACGAGAACCACGAGTGCGCCCCCTACGCCGGGTCTCAGTCCTCCGTCCATTGCCGCGCATTCCGCCCACCTGGGCAGGTCTGCCTTGGGCACCCTGCGCCCGAGCATCCTCTCGAAGTTCACGGTGAGGTCGAATGCCACCTTGTCCACGTATCCCGCGTCGGCTATCACCACGCATGGGCTCCAGCCCCCAGGCTGTTCAGTCTTTCCCGCCATAGCAAAGGTCCCCAGCGTCCCCGAGTCCAGGTATTATGTACTTGTGTTCGTTCAGACCGCTGTCCACCGCAGCGCACCACACCGTGGTCTTGTCTTCCGGGAAGGTGTCCCTGATGTGGGCTATCCCCTCGGGCGAGGCCACCACGGAGGCTATGTGTATGTGCCTGGGCTCACCCTTTGTGGCGAACGCCTTGTAGGCCATTTCCATGCTAAGGCCGGTGGCCAGCATTGGGTCTGCTATTATCAGCGTCTTGCCGTCTATCCTCGGCGTGGCGAGGTACTCTACGTGTATGCCCACCTGGCTGTGGTCTTCGTCCGTGTATTCGCGGTATGCGCTCACGAAGGCGTTCTCGGCGTGGTCGAACACGTTCAGGAACCCCGCGTGGAACGGCAGCCCGGCCCTGAATATCGTGGCGAGCACAATGTCTTCCTGTGGCAGGTGCGTGTGGGCGGTGCCCAACGGCGTTTCCACACTGGCCGGATGGTAGTCCAGGGTCTTGGATATCTCAAAAGCCTCAAACTCCCCTATCCTGGCGATGTTGTTCCTGAAAAGCAGCCGGTTGCGCTGGTATTCCCTGTCGCGCACTTCCGCCATGTACCGGTTCACCACGGAGCGGCCCTCGGCGAAGTTTATCACTTGCATTGCGGATGTCGTTTTGGTTTTATGCTACAAAGTTAGCAAGAAACTTCGCCCACGCGGCACACCCACCCTTGCGGCGTGCCGCCTTTGCGCCCCCGAGTATGGAAAAACACGCCCCGCGGGCTTATTTTGGGCTGTTTTTTGTAGCCGGGTGTGAGCCTTAATTGTTAACTTTGCAATGCGAGCCAGCCCGTGCGGCACGGTTTTTTCTGAGAAACATACGATAAGCTACAATACAAACAGAGAAGAGATGGCAAATTTTGACAAGTCCGTACTTGAGAAGTACGGCATCACTGGTACCACGGAAGTGGTTTACAACCCGTCTTACGAGGTGCTCTTCGAGGAAGAGACCAAGGCCGGCCTGGAAGGCTTTGAGAAAGGCCAGGTTACCGAGCTCGGCGCGGTGAACGTGATGACCGGCGTGTACACCGGCCGCTCGCCCAAGGACAAGTTCATCGTGGACGATGAAACATCCCACGACACCGTTTGGTGGACTTCCGACGAGTACAAGAACGACAACAAGCCCGCTTCCAAGGAGGCCTGGGCCGTTGTGAACGACCTCGCCAAGAAGGAGCTCAGCAACAAGCGCCTCTTCGTGGTGGACGGCTTCTGCGGCACCAACGCGGACACCCGCATGAAGATCCGCTTCATAATGGAAGTGGCCTGGCAGGCGCACTTCGTTACCAACATGTTCATCAAGCCCACCACCCAGGAAGAGCTTGACATGGAGCCCGACTTCATCGTCTACAACGCTTCCAAGGCAAAGGTGGAGAACTACAAGGAGCTGGGTCTCAACAGCGAGACAGCCGTGGTCTTCAACGTTACCACAAAGGAGCAGATCATCCTCAACACCTGGTACGGCGGCGAGATGAAGAAGGGCATGTTCTCCATGATGAACTACTTCCTGCCCCTGCGCGGCATAGCCTCCATGCACTGCTCCGCCAACACCGACATGAACGGCGAGAACACCGCCATCTTCTTCGGCCTTTCCGGCACCGGCAAGACCACACTCTCCACCGACCCCAAGCGCCTTCTCATCGGCGACGACGAGCACGGCTGGGACGACAACGGCGTGTTCAACTTCGAGGGCGGCTGCTACGCCAAGGTCATCAACCTCGACAAGGAGAGCGAGCCCGACATCTACAAGGCCATCAAGCGCAACGCCCTCCTGGAGAACGTTACCGTGGCCGAGGACGGCAAGATAGACTTCACCGACAAGAGCGTTACCGAGAACACTCGCGTGTCCTACCCCATCGACCACATCGAGAAGATAGTGCGCCCCGTGTCCGCAGGCCCGGCTGCAAAGCAGGTCATCTTCCTCTCCGCAGACGCCTTCGGAGTGCTGCCCCCCGTGTCGATACTCACACCGGAGCAGACACAGTACTACTTCCTCTCCGGCTTCACCGCCAAGCTGGCCGGCACTGAGCGCGGCATAACAGAGCCCACGCCCACCTTCTCGGCTTGCTTCGGCCAGGCCTTCCTTGAGCTGCACCCCACCAAGTACGGCGAGGAGCTGGTCAAGAAGATGGAGAAGAGCGGCGCCAAGGCCTACCTGGTGAACACCGGATGGAACGGCAGCGGCAAGCGCATATCCATCAAGGACACCCGCGGCATCATCGACGCCATACTCGACGGCAGCATCAACACCGCCCCCACCAAGAAGATCCCCATGTTCGACTTCGAGGTGCCCACGGAGCTGCCCGGCGTTGATTCCGCCATACTCGACCCGCGCGACACTTACGCAGACGCGGCCGAGTGGCAGAAGAAGGCCGAAGACCTGGCCGGCCGCTTCATCAACAACTTCAAGAAGTACACCGGCAACGACGCCGGCAAGGCTCTCGTTGCAGCCGGCCCGAAGCTCTAATACGGGCTTTGAAAGGCTTTTGACAAATGGCGGCGCGCCCCCCACCCGGGCGCGCCGCGGCGTTTTTTGGCCCGTGCACGCCGGGGGGTGGGGGAACACCCCCCCCACAACGGGGGGTGCCGTTTTTGCACC
>R18__coassemble_1285_pt1 | contig 43529 bp, 47 predicted proteins | sample R18__metabat2_low_PE_037 | metagenome-assembled genome bin R18
GGCCCCCCCCCCCGCTTATCTGGCCCCCCCCCCCACGCCCCCGGGGTTCCCAACCCCCCCCCGGGCCGGACTCCATAAACGACTGCGGTGTTACTTGTTTTTCAAAAGGTCGCGTATCTCGGCGAGCAGCTTCTGGTCAGCGGTAGGCTCTGGCGGGGCGGCCGGAGCCTCCTCCTTTTTCTTTGAGAGCTTGTTGATGCCCTTCACCACCATGAAAATGCAGAACGCCACAATGAGGAAGTCCACCACGTTCTGCACGAACTTGCCGTACGCCACGCTGGCCTCTCCAATCTTTACGGACAGCTCCGTGAAATCCACACCGCCCGTGGCCATTCCCACCACCGGCATTATCACATCCTCCACCAACGAAGACACTATCTTGCCGAAAGCGCCGCCGATGATGACACCCACCGCCATGTCCATCACGTTGCCGCGCATGGCGAAATCCTTGAACTCACTAATCAGTTTTCCCATAAACGTGTCGCTTGTTGTAATTGCATTGGTTGTTGTCGCAAAGTTATGTTTTTTTTGTAACTTTGCGGTATCCTTTTGAGAGGATGAAAACCGCGCACGCTGTTGCGCGGCGGTTACGCACACTAATCACTTTATTAATAAGAGACAATGATCAAGATTGGTATCAATGGTTTCGGCCGCATTGGCCGCTTCGTGTTCCGCGCCTCCCTCGAGGCTGAGAACGCCAAGGACGTAGTAGTTGTGGGCATCAACGACCTGCTGCCCGTGGAGTACATGGCCTACATGCTGAAGTACGACACCATGCACGGCCGCTTCGACGGCACGGTGGAGGTTGACGCCGCCAAGAACGAGCTCATCGTGAACGGCAACCACATCCGCGTTACCGCAGAGAAGGACGCAGCCGACCTGAAGTGGAACGAGATAGGCGCCGAGTACATCGTGGAGTCCACCGGCTTCTACCTCACCATGGACCGCGCAGAGAAGCACCTCCAGGCCGGTGCCAAGTACGTCATCCTCTCCGCTCCCTCCAAGAAGGGCGAGGACGGCCGCCAGGCAGACATGTTCGTTTGCGGCGTGAACACCGACAAGTACGCCGGCCAGCAGATCGTTTCCAACGCTTCCTGCACCACCAACTGTCTCGCCCCCATCGCCAAGGTGCTCAACGACAGCTTCGGCATAGAGAACGGCCTGATGACCACCGTGCACTCCACCACCGCCACACAGCGCACCGTGGACGGCCCCTCGGTAAAGGACTGGCGCGGAGGCCGCGCAGCCGCCGGCAACATCATACCCTCCTCCACCGGCGCAGCAAAGGCCGTTGGCAAGGTGATACCCGAACTCGACGGCAAGCTCACCGGCATATCCATGCGCGTGCCCACACTGGACGTTTCCGTGGTTGACCTCACCGTGAACCTCAAGAACGGCGCCAGCAAGGCAGACATCTGCGCAGCCATGAAGAAGGCTTCCGAGGGCGAACTCAAAGGCATACTGGGCTATACGGACGAGGCCGTGGTTTCTTCCGACTTCCTGGGCTGCCCCCTCACCTCCATCTTCGACGCAGAGGCCGGCGTGTACCTCACCGACAAGTTTGTCAAGGTGGTTTCCTGGTACGACAACGAGCAGGGCTACAGCCACAAGTGCATCGACCTCATCAAGATAATGAAGAAGCACAACGGATAAAAGCCCCTACCGCAGCGGGCACCGCCGCCACATTGGTGGCGACAGCCGCAAAAGCGGGGGAAACAACAAGAGGGTGTGCCAGCCATGGCACACCCTCGCCGTTTTACGGGCACCGCCACAAACACAGCAAAGGATGATAGCCATAATAGGGCCCACGGCGTCGGGCAAGACTGCGCTGGCAGCACGCCTTGCGCACCGCATAGGAGGGGAGGTCGTAAGCGCGGACAGCAGGCAGGTGTACCGCCGGATGGACATAGGCACCGGCAAGGACTTGGCGGACTACAATGTGGAGGGGACAACCATACCATGCCACCTCGTGGACATAATGGAGCCGGGAGAGAAGTACAACCTCTTTGACTATCAAGCGGATTTCTTGCGGGCATACAAAGAAGTCGTATCACGACAAGCCACGCCAATACTCTGCGGCGGATCGGGCCTGTACGTGGAATCAGTGCTGCGGGGCTACCGCCTATCCCCCGCGCCGCAGGACAGCGCGCTGAGGGAAAGCCTGCAAGGCAAGCCGCTCGGCGAACTCGCAGCCATGCTTGAAAGCCTGAAAAGGGCCAACGGCTCTAACATGCACAACACCACCGACACCGAAACGGCGCAAAGGGCCGTAAGGGCCATAGAGATAGAACTGAGCATTAGGGACGGCGGGGCCGGCAGGCGGGAATTCCCCAGTATTAGCCACACCATAATAGGGGTGAACGTAAGCCGGGAAACACGCCGCCGCAGGATATCGGAAAGGCTTAGGCAGAGGCTGGGCGGAGGCCTTGTGGAAGAGGTGAAAGCGCTATTGGGCGAAGGGGTGGCTGCGGAAGACCTGATATACTACGGGTTGGAATACAAGTACGTTACCGAATACGTCATAGGCCGGCGCACATACGGCGACATGGTCTCAAACTTGGAAACAGCCATACACCAGTTTGCAAAACGGCAGATGACGTGGTTCCGGGGCATGGAGCGCCGGGGCCTGCACATAGAATGGTCGCCGGAAGACGCCGGGCCGGGCGAACTGCTGGAATGGGCATTGGAAAAGACAGCAGGCCAATGGCGGAAGCAAAAAGAGGACAGCTATGGAAGACAATAGGAACAAAGGCCGCGCGGCCGTGGTTTACTGCCCCGTGAGGGGAGGGGACCGTAAGGGCAAGCGCAGGGCGAGGGTGGCGGCAGCCCTATCCTCGGCCGGGTTGGACTACGACATGGTGCAGAGCGAGACACCCGACAGCGTGGGCAGGCTCGTAAGGATGATGTCCGCCAACGGCTATGGCACCATAGTCGTGGCCGGGGGAGACTCGGCCCTGAACGATGCTGTCAACGAGGTGATGTCAATGGAAAAGGCCGGGCGCGAAGCCATGGCCATAGGAATCCTGCCCAACGGCTCGGCAAACGACTTCGCCGCCTACTGGGGCTTGGACTACTCCAGGCCGGAGGAGGCCGCCGCGGCCATAGCCGCCGGCAAGGTCAGGAGGGTGGACACCGGGTGCCTAAGGTTCGGCCGCCCGGGGGAAGACATCCAAAGGAGGTATTTCGTAAACTGCGCCACTGCGGGACTTCCCGCAGCCGTGGCCAACTCGTACAGGCGTGCCAAGGGGATTTTCGGCCGCGGCCCGGTGTCTTTCGTGCCGGGAATGGTGGCTTCCGCCTTGCAGGGCACTTCTTACAAGATGGAGGTGGAGGTGAACGGCGAGACGCTCGGCGGCAGGTTGATGGCCCTGTGCATAGGCAACGCCCCGGGCTACGGACTAACTCCGAGCGCGGTGCCTTACAGCGGCCTTTTGGACATCTCCGTCATAAGGCACCCCAAGGCCGTGCAGACCCTTGACGGCATCGCACTCTTCCTGCGAGGCAGGGTGCTCAACCACCGCAGCGTGACACCATACCGCACAAAAAAGGCGGAGGTGCGCCTGTCCCGGCGCACCCCGTTCAATGTGGACGGACGGCCTTTCAAGCCGCAGTCCGACTGTTTTTCGGCCTTTGTGGAGCCGGAGGCCCTCAGGCTTATCGTGCCTTGAAGCCCGGGGGGGCTATCTCACCACCACTTTCCTACCCCCTATGACGTACACCCCCTTGGGCAGTGTCCCAATGTGGCCTTCCGCCCTGCGCCCGTCCAAGGTGTAGGCCTCGCCGCCGGTGTTCCGCGCAGCCGCAGCCGCCACGCCGGTGGCCACGGAGTCTTCAAGGAAGTCGAAGGTTACCACCCCTCCCTTTTCGGCTATGTTGTATATCGGCTTTTCCAATACCACTCCTCGGTTCATGGCGAAGCTCCCTATGCTCTTAACCCCCGAGGTGCCTGGATAGGTGTCGCCGGCGTGGCTGTCCGCGTACTCCTGCTGAGTGTGGGGGTATTTCTCAGACACCTTGCCGGCTGTGGCGAGGTAAGACGTTATGAGCAGCCCGTCGGCCGGCACTATCGTCATGGACGGGCTTCCCGGGGTGTCGTTCGGGCGGTCTCCCGAGTTCACCTCCCCGCGGCCGTAGTCCACCCGGTACACGAGCATGCCGTGGCCCAGCTGCTTGGAGTGCCACCCGGTCTGCTGTATGTTCTCTAACAGCACATACTGCGAGTCTCCGCCGCCTATCTTGTAGGCGCAGCCGCCGTCCGCCAGGGTCTTCATGGTGTATGTCCCGGCGGTTTCTATTTCCACCGGCTCCATCCATCCCATGGCCTCCCTCTCCCACGGGGTGTAGGGCGTGGGCGTGTAGCCGTTGTCCACGTATTCCCCTCCGTCCATCAGGTCCCAGTACTCCATGGTCTGGTTGTTGATCCGCGCCGCATCGGCGTAGGGGTAGAAGTCGGGCAGCCCCATGGCGTGTGAGAACTCGTGGCAGAACAGCCCTATGCCGTTCACCCTCTTGCGCGGTTCGGCCAGCGCTTTTACGGGGCTGTAGTTCAGTTCGTTGTTTATGCCGTAGCGGGATACGGACTTGCCGTCGCAGCTTATCCCCGCCACGGTGCCGGACTGCGGCCAGATGCAGTCCTCCGTGTTTCCCGTCCAGCTTTCCGCGTAGCCGGCGTATATCACGTACACCAGGTCCACGAGCCCGTCGCCGTCAGAGTCGTACTGAGCAAAGTCGGCATCGGGGTCGGCGGCCTTGCAGGCGTCTGTTATGAGCTGGGTTATGCGCCCCTTGTTGTTGCCTGCGCCGTAGCCGTACCATGACGACTTCTGCGGCATGCGGTACGGGCCGTACACGTCGAACTGCGGTGTGAAGGCCCCGAAGCTCATGTCCTTGAAGTACTGCCCCACGCTGCCGTGGTTGCGGTCTTCGCGGTGTCCGCGGTCGGGTATCGCCCCCTGCCCCTCGGCGTTGAGGTAGTCGCGGAAAGTGGCGGCGGGGTCGGGCACGGTGAACGTTGTGTCGTTGAAGTCCACGAGTATCACCAGGGCCTTTGGCTTGCCGGTGTGCGGGAAGTAGGCCGGCGATGCGTTGCGGGCTATGCTTATGCGCCTTCTCTCCGCCATCCGCCTTGACTCTCCCTCGTATTCGTCCGTTATCCCCTTTGGCTGTGCGTCCGCCATGGCTTGTTCGGCCGCGGTGCGCTGCCCGGGGTCGTGCGCCAGCAGCCCTGTGGGTTCGGCGGTGCCGTCCGGCAGTATGGCCGCCACGTAGTATGCTCCGCCTTTTTCGGCCACCACCACCCCGTCGGCGGTGGTGCGCCAGGCGAAGTCGGCGTCTCCGTGCAGCACGAGCGTTACCGATGTGCCGTCAGGCTGCGGCACGGCCACCGGGTGCGGGTAGGCTTTCGTGGCGTGCGCGGCCGCCGGCAGGGCGGCCAAGGCTGCGGCCGCCGCCAGCGTTTTCATAGTCTTCCTTATGTCCATATCTTGTCGTTTGCTATTGTGTGTGTTCCTCACTTGTGGAAATACTGCCCCTTGCCCGCAGTCCTGCGGCCGAAAGCTATGGCCTTTTGCGGGCAGTGGTGGTAGCAGGCGAAGCACGTCAGGCACAGCCCGTTGTGCCGCCACCCGGGTTCGCTGCCGAGTCCGCCGGCTATGTCGCCCACCGGGCAGACGTCGGCGCATATGCCGCACTTCACGCAGCGTGCCGCGTCCACCCTGAACGGCCTGTCCGTAACGAGGAAGCGGTGGAAGAAGGCCCCCACCACCCTGCTGTTCACCCTCGGCCAGCGGCCCCGGTGCGCTATTTCCTCCACGCTGCGGCGCCCTTTCACCGCTTCGGCGTAGCCGGCTGCGGCCCGTTCGGCTTCGGCGAGCTTGGCTTTCTCTTTCTCCTTGGTGTCAACGTCCATGAAAGGCAGCCCCACGTACGATTCCGGCATTATGAGAGAGAATACGGCCGAAAGGCTGACGCCTTTGCTGCGGAGCGCGGCCTTGAGGCGGTCCATGGCCTCTCCCGCAGTGTCGCCCGCGGTGCAGAGGGCGTAGCAGTAGCGCCCGGCGTGGTGTGCCGCGTCCAATCCCTCCACAAACCTGCCCACCACCGCCGGCACCCTCCACCCGTGTACGGGGAAGAAGATGCCCATCGGTTCGCCCGGCGGCAGGGCTGCGGCCTTGCCGGCAGCCCCTTCGGCTGCCATGTCCGTTGCGGTGTCGCCAGTGGCTGCGGCCATGTGGCGTGCCGCCCATCGGGTGTTGCCCGTGGCGGAGAAGTAAAATACCATGCTGCAAAGTTATCTTAAAATCCCCAAAGCGGTGTGCCATAAGCCATTGTGTGCCATGCCGCCCGTGCGTGGCCGCTCCGTTTCTGCGGCCGTGTGAGGGAACTCGTGCGCGCCCTGCCCCACCCGCTTCCCGCAAGCCGCCGCCGCGTGCACGCCGGGGCCACGTGCAAGTGGTTGGGCGGAGGGCTGCCACGGATAGTACCAAGCCGTGGTACTAACAATACCAAGCCGTGGTACAAGTAGTACCAAGCCGTGGTACTAACGGTACCAAGCCGTGGTACCGCTGTGGGAACGGCTCCGGGCCGCGGGGCCAATCCTAATCGGGTGTGAAAATGTACGGGGTGTGGTGGGCCGGCGTGGCTACACCTCTATTTCAAGGCCGTCGCGTGCGTATTCGAAGCCGCGCGGCAGGCGCGAGTTGGCTTCGGCGTGCAGGCCTATGTCGTGTGTGGCGTGTGTGAAAAAGACCCGGCGGGCGCCTACCCGGCGGGCGAAGGCCACGGCTTCCGGCACGGTCATGTGCGAGTGGTGCGGGCGTTCGAACCTGAGCGCGTTCACCGCTATGGTGTCCACCCCGCGCAGCCTTTCCTCCTGCCCGGGGGTTATGGTTTTCATGTCGGTAACGTAGGCGAACGGGCCGAAGCGGTAGGCCATTATGGGCGCAGCCCCGTGCTTCACCTCCACCGGCTCCACGTCTATGTCGCCCACGCGGAAGGCTTCCCCCGGGCGGATGGTGTGCAGGTGCAGCTTGGGCACCCCGGGGTACAGTTTTTCCGCGAAGCAGTATGGCACGGTGGAGCGCAGGGCAGCGGCCGTGGCGGCGTTGGCGAACACGTCTATGCCGCCGAGCCGGCAGTAGGGCCTAAGGTCGTCTATGCCGCCCACGTGGTCGTAGTGTATGTGTGTGAGAAGCACCCCGCCTATCCGCCTGAAAGGCAGGGGCATGAGCTGGGCGCGCAGGTCGGGGCCGCAGTCTATGAGCAGCCTTGTGCGGCCGCTCTCCACCATTGCCGATGTGCGCAGCCGCTTGTCGGCGGGGTCTGCGCTGCGGCACACCCTGCACCCGCAACCGAGTACGGGCACCCCTTGCGAAGTGCCCGTGCCGAGGAATGTCACCTTCATCCTATTATGTTCACTTCCGGCCTTATCGCTATGCCGAACTTTTCCTCCACGCTCCGGGCCACGGCTCGGCACAGCGCCACCACTTCCGCCCCGGTGGCCCCGCCGAGGTTCACCAGCACCAAGGCCTGCTTGGAGTACACCCCGGCGCGGCCCATGGCGCGGCCTTTCCACCCGCACTGCTCTATGAGCCACCCGGCCGGCACTTTCACCATGCCCCCGCCCATGTCGTAATGTGGCATCCCGGGGTGTGCGGCCTCCAATGCTTCGTATCGCCCGCGCGTCATGACGGGGTTCATGAAGAAGCTGCCGGCGTTTCCCGTCTCGGCCGGGTCGGGCAGTTTTTCGCGCCGTATGCCTATTATGGCGCTGCGGAGCTGCACGGGGGTGGGGTTGCCAACGCCCATGCCGGCGAGCCTGGCCCTTATGTTTCCGTATTCGGTGCGCGGCGAGAAAGTGCGCGACAGCCGGTAGGTTACGTGTGTGATGAAATAGCGGCCGCGCCAGTCGTCCTTGAAGCGGCTGTGGCGGTAGGAATAGCTGCATTCCCGGGCCGGGATTTCCACGGACAGCCCGGTGGCGGTGTCCACGGCTTCCACGCTGTGCACTATCTGTGAGGCTTCCGCCCCGTAGGCCCCTATGTTCTGCACGGCGGAGGCTCCCACGTCGCCTGGTATCAGGGAGAGGTTTTCGGCCCCGTAGAGCCCTGCGTCGAGCGCCCTTTCCACCACGGAATCCCACTCCTCGCCCGAGCCGCAGCGCACGAGGGCGTGTTCCCCGCCGGCCCCGGGGCGTATTTCAAAGCCCTTTATGGCCGAGCGCACCACGGTGCCGTGGAAGTCGCCGGCGAAGAGGATGTTGCTCCCCCCGCCTATTATGAGCAGCGGCCCCACGGCTTCCCCGCTGCCGAAAAAGCCCTCTGCCTCGGCCGAGCTGTCTATGCGGCAGAAAAGGTCGCACCGGGCCGGTATGCCGAAGGTGTTGTCGCCGGAGAGTTGGTGGTCGCGCAGCTTTTCCATCACACTGAGAATTTCAGCAGCAGCCACTTGCCGGCGGTGCGGCGGAATACGTACTCGTTTTCCAGCCCGTTGGCTATGCCGCGCACTATGAAGTACTTTGTGGGGCCGCCGCGCCTTGCCGAGCCGTAGTCTATGTTGTATATCACCCCGCCGGGTATGAGCTGGGGCATGAATTCGGGCCACTGCCCGGGGAATATGGTGCCGGTCTGCACGGCGAAGTCGTCGTCGGGGTCGGGCCCGGTGAACTCCACCTCCTCGGCCATGCTCTCCACCTGGAACAGGCTGTCTGTGGAGAAGCGCTCGTAGAATTTGAGGAACGAGGCCTCGGGGTGCTTGTATATGGGGTCGTTTTCCAAGGCAGTAAGGGTCCAAAGTCCGCCCACGCGGTCGAAGACGAACTTGTGCACGGTCTTGGCCTTGAATGCTATTTTCTCCACCACCACGTGTTCCACTGCGGTGTCCTTGGCCAGCTCCAATTCCTTGTGGCTGTCGGTTATGAGTGTGTAGTATCCCTGCCGCATGAAAAAGCGCTCCATGCGCCAGCCGCCCGCAGGTATGCTGTCCGCGGGCCGCCCGGATACGAACACCGGCAGGGGGAACCTTGTGCGGGCTTTCTGGAGTTTGCGGCTGGAGGCGTAGTTGAAGAAGAAGTCGTCGAAAAGCTCGTCGGCCGACTTGGGCATCGGGGTCTCCGCCACCACGGCTTCCATGGTGTCGGCCGGCAAGGTGTCGGCGGCCAGCGTGTCGGGCTCGGCCGGGGCCGCCGGTGCGGGCTTTTCCTTGCAGCCGGGCAGAAAGGAGGCTGCCAATACGGCGGCGGCCATCGGCATTAGTAACACCGCAATGCCGTGCGGCTTTCTCATCAGGGGCATTCCTTACCGTTTTTTCGGCGGCAAAAATACAACTTTTGCCGCGCCGTTGTTTTACCAACCCTCCAATAATGTTAACTTTGCAAAAATAAGGACAACAAAAAACGCCAAGTAGGACAATGCTTTTAGACAGGATACAGGCGCTGATGGCCGAGGTGGAAGGCCTCGCTGCGGGCAGCGCGGAGGAAGTGGAGCAGCTCAGGCTGAAGTACCTTAGCAAGAAAGGGGAGCTGAACGCGCTGATGGCCGACTTCCGCAATGTGCCGGCGGCCGACAAGAAGGCCGTGGGGGTGAAGATAAACGAGCTGAAGCAGGCCGCCACGGACAAGATAAACGCCCTGAGGGAGGCCCTGGGACAAGCCGAGACTGTGCACGCCGGGGCGGACCTGACGCGCACGCCATACCCCGTGGGGCTGGGTACGCGCCACCCCATAACGATAGTGAGGAACGGGATCATAGACATATTCTCGCGCATGGGCTTCGTGCTGGCCGGGGGACCCGAGATAGACGACGACCTGCACATCTTCACCAAGCTGAACTTCGCCGCCGACCACCCTGCGAGGGACATGCAGGACACTTTCTTCATAGAGAGGAGCGACATAGACGTTACCAAGAACATGCTGCTGCGCAGCCACACCTCTGACGACCAGGCGCACTACATGGAGGCGCACCGCCCGCCGATACGCATAATATGCCCGGGCAGGGTGTACCGCAACGAGGCCATAAGCGCCAGGGCGCACTGCTTCTTCCACCAGGTGGAGGGGCTGTACGTGGACAAGGGCGTGTCTTTTGCCGACCTGAAGCAGGTGCTTCTGACCTTCGCCCGGGAAATGTTCGGGGAAGACACCAAGATAAGGCTCCGCCCGAGCTATTTCCCCTTTACCGAACCGAGCGCGGAGATGGACATATCCTGCCACATCTGCGGCGGGAAGGGCTGCGCTTTCTGCAAGCAAACCGGATGGGTGGAGATTCTGGGCTGCGGCATGGTGGACCCCAACGTGCTGGAAGCCTGCGGCATAGACAGCAAGGAATACTCCGGCTACGCTTTCGGCATGGGTGTGGAGCGAATCACCAACCTGAAATACCGGGTGAGCGACCTCAGGCTGTTCTCGGAAAACGATGTGAGGTTCCTCGAAGAGTTCGCCGCCGCGCAGTAGCTCCGGCCTGACGGATACGGAGATGGCACGGTCTTTACGGACGGGGGCCGCCGTGGCAGCTGCGGCTGTCGCGGCGGCTTCGCTTTTGCCGCAACCCTCGCTGGCCGGCGGAGGGGGCGGACGTTGGGGAGTGGCGGCCATGGTCTCCCCCGGCAAGGTGGTGGCCATGGACAAGTGGCAGGCCAAGTGGCTCAAGGACGACAAGTCTTTCTCGGCCATGGTGCAGGCGGAATGGACTCCGCTGCCCGAAGACAGCGACGCCTATGCGGCGGCCTACGGCTATCCATCTTTCGCGTTCGGCGCGAGGTACGGGCGCAACGATGTTACGATGCACCGCAGTCCGGACCCGGCGTGGGGCTTTGCCGAGGAGGTGGGGTACGATTCCAAGCTCGGCGACATCGTGTCGGCCTATGCTTCGTTCCGCCGGGATGTGGCCCGCACCGGAAGGCTTTCGGCTGGCTACTCCCTTTCACTCGGCCTGGCCTACGGCAAGCACAAGTATGGTGAGGGAAACATAGACAACGAACTTACGGGGTCGCGGTGGCTAATATACTTCGCCGCAGGTCTGCACGCAATGTACCGGGTGGACGGCGGGCATCATGTCATGGCCGGGGTGGATTTCCACCACCACAGCAACGGGGCCTTGAACCGTCCCAACAAGGGTGCCAACTACGTGGGGCCGGCTGTGGGCTATGTGTACCGCCCGGCGGGTGTTGGGGAAAGGGAGAAAACAAAGGCTGGGCCTTTCAGGAGAAGCCTGTACGGGGTGCTTACCGTGGGTGTGGGTGGCAAGACGCTGGACGAGGACTGGCAGCTGACGCAGTTCGGCACGCCTAAGGGTGAACCGGGGTATAGGACATCCAGGTTCAGGTTCCACCCGGCCTATTCCCTGCAAGCCGACTTAATGTGCCGATGGGCGCTAAGGTGGTCTTCCGGCATAGGGGCAGACTTGTTTTACGGCACTTACGCCGGGCGAGTGGCCGAGCTTGACAGCGGCAAGGGTTACGCAAAGGGGCACAGCCCGTGGTCGGTGGGTGTGGCCGCCAAGCATTCGGCACACTGGCACAATTGGCAGGCAGCCATGTCGCTTGGCGTGTACCTGCACCGCCGTATGGGCCGCAGTGCGGAAGAGGTGGAGAAACCTTATTACGAGAGGATCGGGGTGAGGTATTCGTTCCCCGGTGCGGGCGGCTTGCAGGTGGGCTTCGATGTGAAAGCCCACCTTACCAAGGCCGATTTTACTGAAATAACGGTGGGTATACCGCTCGGTGTCAGGCGGTGAGCACCTCGCCGGGGGTTACCAAGCGGTGGGTTACGGCGTATATGGCCAAGGCCGACACGCTGCGTACGCCCAATTGGTGCATTATGTTCTGCCGGTGGCTCACCACGGTGGCGAGTGATATGTTGAGGCGGTCGGCTATCTCCTTGTTTATGTAGCCCTTGGCCACCAAGGCGAGGATTTGCGCCTGTCTCGGTGTGAGGGCTTTGCGCCCTCCGCCGTGGTTTGCGCAGGCTACGCCTGGCGGCAGGTTGCGCCCTCCGCCGTGGGCGTGCTGTTCCAATGTGAGGATGTCTTTGAGCAGCGAGGCTTCCGACTGCGTGGTGCAGATCGTGTTGTAGCCCGCTATGGCTTCGCCCGGCACGGGCGAGAGGGCTATGGTCTTCACCCTGCGCGCCGAGAAGAATGCTATGTTGGCAAGCAGGATGTCCGTGGCCGCGAAATAGTGGTAATAGCCGTCCGCCCCTGCGTCTTCTAACTCGTCCATGTGGCAGAAAATGTCCACTGAGGCGCTCGGCATTATCTCCTGCAATATCTGCCTTAGGCCTATGGCGGCGAGCGTGTCGGCGTGCAGCACGGCTATCTTGAAGTCCATCCCCCTACTTCCTTATCTCGTCTATGTCTATGAGCCCGTTTACGATGGCGTATATGGTAAGGCCGGCCGGCGAGTGTATCTGCAGTTTCCGGGCTATGTTCCTGCGGTGGGTTATGACGGTGTTGAGCGAAATTCCCAGGTGGTCCGCTATCTCCTTGTTGGTCATGCCCTGCACCATGGCCACTATTACGTCCCTTTCCCTCTCGCTGGGCTGCTCGGGGTTGTCGGAGTTGCGCGTTATCATGTCGGTGATCTTGGCGGACACGCCCTCGTTCTTAGCCTTGGCTTCGAGCTTCCTCATGGCCGGCACGAATATCTCGTCTTCCACGGCTGCGTGCTGCCTCAGCCAGTCCTCGTTGCTGTACAGGTCGTAGAGGGTGTTGGTGAGCCGGTGGTTCCTGAGCCCGTCGGCGGGAAGGTACTTTATTATGATGTTTTTCAGTTCGCGCAGCTTTTGGTCGGTCTGCCCGTGGTGCTTGGAATAGGTCTCGGCGTTGTAGTTGACGGGAGTCTGTCCGGTGAGCAGCTGTTCCACGTAGGGGAACACTGTTTTCTCCTCGTATTTCATGTGCTGCCTTATGCTGCGGGCGTACTCATCGTACAGCTTCAGTATGAGCATGGCCAGCTTGTCGTCCGAGTCGAGTGCGGAGGCCAGTCCCTTGCGTATGTACGGCAGTTGGAAGCCGAGGTAGTAGTCGTGGCTCGCCCTCAGGTAGTTGAGCAGCGTTTGGACGGACACCTTTCCGTCAGATTCCGGCGGCAGTATGCCGTTGAGTGTGAAGTTTACCACTGCGAGGAAGGTGTGCGCGTCCACTCCTTGCTCGCGGCACACCTCGCTCACGGTCTTGTCTCCGAAGCCGAGCTTTATGCCGAATGCGCCTATGCTCTGCAATATGTTGTAGTCGTCTCCGATGAGGGACATCATCTTGTCCCCCGGTTCGTATATTTTCTGTTTTTTCATGATAGGTGTTGTCTCCGTTTGTCAGTGGCTCATGCCGGCAACGCGTGAGCTGTTTTTCAGTGCGAAGTCTTTCCAGCTGCCGTATTTCGCGGGCGATTCAGGGCGCCCGGCCTGCAAGTGGTGGCAGTATGCCGCCGCCAGTGCGTCCGTTGCGTCCAGCAGCTTGGGCATGTCCGTTTCGGGTATAGCCAGAAGCTTTCCCATCATGAAAGCCACTTGCTCCTTGCTGGCTTGGGCCTGGCCGGTTATGGCCAGCTTTATTTTCAGCGGTGCGTATTCATGCACGGGTATGTCCCGGCGTATGGCAGCTGCTATGGCCACCCCCTGGGCCCTGCCGAGCTTCAGCATGGATTGCACGTTCTTGCCGAAGAAAGGGGCCTCTATGGCCATGAAGTCGGGCAGGAACTCGTCTATCACGCTGGTGAGACGGTCGTATATGCGCCCGAGCCTGAGGTACATGTCGCCGCATTTGCGCAGGTCTATCACCCCCATGGCCATCATTTCCGCCTTTCCCCCGGCCACCTTTATAAGGCCGTAGCCCATCACGTTGGTGCCGGGGTCCACGCCCATTATCACCCGTTCCGCGCCGTTCACCTGTCCATGTATGGGTTTGTGGATATTTCCCGGCCTATCGTGGTGGCCGGGCCGTGCCCGGGGTACACTGCGGTGATGTCGGGCAGTTGTGAAATGTGCCTTAGGCTGTTGATTATCTGGAACATACTGCCGCCTTCAAGGTCTGTTCGGCCTATGTCCCCGTAGAAAAGAGTGTCTCCCGAAAAAGCGAACCCTCCGTCTGCGCTGTACAGGAACACGCTCCCCGGCGAGTGTCCAGGGGTGTGTATCACAGTTATGGAATGGTGGCCGAATTCTATCTCGTCCCCGTCTTCCAACAGCCTTGCCACCGGCGGCACTTCCACCTTTGCGTCCCTATGCAGGAAAGCCTTCATCTGCGCCGGCAGCTTGGCCACGAGCGGCTCGTCCTTGCGGTGCAGTTCCAGCCCAAGGCCGTATTCGCGGCAGAGGGCCGCAGCTCCCATGTTGTGGTCGAAGTGGGCGTGGGTGGCCACGATGTGCACTGGTGTGAGGGAGTTGCCGGCTATGTAGGCTTTTACGGCATCGGTCTCGTCTCCCACTCTTGCGCCCGGGTCTATTATGACACACTGCCCGGTGGAATCGCTCACCACGTAGCAGTTCTCCTCTAACAGGTTGCAGACAAAGCGTTCTATCTTCATTGTTCGTATATGTTATATATAATGTGTGCGTGCGCCATGCCGTCATAGCGGTACGTATACCACAGACTTCCCGGCGAACCAGTCTTCCCCGAACCAGTCGCTTATGGCGTTTTGCTCCACTATCCGCTTGTACGGCGCAATCTCTTCCGAAATGTCCCCGCCTTTAAGGCAGAAAAGGCCGTTTGGCATGGCGTTGGTCTGTTCGCGGCTTATGTTTTTCTTCACCAAGTCCACGAGTCCGGGCAGCGGCATCACGGCCCTGCTCACCACGAAGTGGTAGCGTCCACGCTCCTCCTCTCCCCTTATGTGCTGCGCGTCCACGTTGTCCAAGCCAATGGCCTTGGCCACTTCCCGCGCCACCATCACTTTCTTGCCGGTGCCGTCTATCAGCCTGAACCGGCATTCCGGGAACATTACCGCAAGCGGTATCCCCGGGAAGCCCCCCCCCGTGCCGATGTCAAGGATTTCTGTGCCGGGGGCGAAGCGGAGCGCCTTGGCTATGGCCAATGAGTGCAGAACGTGGTGCAGGTACAGGTTGCCGATGTCTTTTCGTGACACCACGTTTATCTTGGAGTTCCATTCGGAGTACAGCCCTTGCAGCCTGCCATACTTGTCCATCTGCTCCCCCGTAAGGCCGGGGAAGTATTTGCCTATGAGCCCTGGCCCTTGCATGCCGCCGTAAGCCATAGGTCAGTAGCTCCGCGCCATCACCACCCTGCACTTGGAGGGCTTGCCGCTCACCATGTCCACGCCGGGCGACTGCTCGTAGCCGAAAGGCACGCAGCGTATCGTGGCCTGGGTCTCTTCCTTTATCCTGGCTTCGGTCTCGGCGGTGCCGTCCCAGTGGCAGAGGAAGAATCCGCCGCCTTTCACGCGTTCCTTGAATTCTTCGTAGTCGTCGCACTCGTATATTCTTGCATCCCTCGCGGCCTTCGCCTTTTGGAATATGGCCGTCTGCATTTCTTCAAGCAGGCCCGCTATCCTCTCGGCGATTCCTTCCATCGGCACGGTCTGTTTCTCCAAGGTGTCGCGGCGCATAAGCTCCACCGTGCCGTTCTCCAAGTCGCGCCCGCCCATGGCCAAGCGCACCGGAATTTTTTTAAGTTTGTTGTGTGCAAAGTTTTAGACAGTTTGCTTGTTGTCGGCAGCGTCGTATTTCACTGTTATGCCCATGTCCTTGAGCTTGGCCACCAACGGCTCCACCTTGGCTGTTATGGCGGAGAGCTGCTCCCCTCCCTTGGATATGGGCACGATAACCACCTGGAGCGGTGCGAGCCTTGGCGGCAACACAAGGCCGTTGTCGTCCGAGTGGGTCATGATGAGGGCCCCGATAAGCCTTGTGGAAACGCCCCACGATGTGGCCCACACGTATTCCGGCTTGTTCTCGCGGTTGAGGAACGTTACGTCGAACGACTTTGCGAAATTCTGGCCGAGGAAGTGGGACGTGCCGCTTTGCAGGGCTTTGCCGTCTTGCATCATCGCCTCTATGGTGTACGTGTCCAACGCCCCGGCGAAGCGCTCCGTCTCGCTCTTCACACCCTGCACCACCGGCACGGCCATCCATTCCTCGGCGAACTTGGCGTACACCCCGAGCATGCGGCGTGCCGTCTCTTCCGCTTCCTCCCTCGTGGCGTGGGCCGTGTGCCCCTCCTGCCATAGGAACTCGGCGGTGCGCAGGAACGGCCTTGTGCGCATCTCCCACCTCATGACGTTGCACCACTGGTTGCAGTTCAGCGGCAGGTCGCGCCATGAGTGTATCCAGTTCTTGTAGGTGTTCCATATTATGGTTTCGGATGTGGGCCTTACGATGAGTTCCTCCTCCAACCTCGCCGCCTGGTCCACTTCCACGCTGTTGCCGTCTTCCGAGGCTTTCAGGCGGTAGTGCGTAACCACGGCGCACTCCTTGGCGAAGCCTTTGACGTGTTCGGCCTCGCGGCTGAGGAACGACTTTGGTATCAGCAGAGGGAAGTAGGCGTTCTGCGTGCCTGTTTCCTTGAACATGGCATCCAGGCTGGCCTGCATCTTCTCCCATATTGCGTAGCCGTAAGGCTTTATCACCATGCAACCGCGCACGGCCGACTGCTCTGCCAGGTCGGCCTTCACCACCAAGTCGTTGTACCACTGGCTGTAATTGTCAGCGCGCTTGGTCAAATCTTTAAGTTCTGCTGCCATAATCCATTATTGTGTTTGCCGCGAAGTTACAAAAAACGTTACCAAGGAATCCGGCCGGGGAGCGGAAATAGCTACCTTTGCGCGGACGCGGCGGTATGTGCCGCAGCTTTTCTATGGAGGTACGGGACTTTTACTAATCACAAAAATAAAACACTAACGACAATGAACAAGACGAAGATGACGGCTGCCGGACTCTGCATCCTGGCAGTGGTTGGCTGCAAGACCAGCACCGGTACGGGCGCTCTCATAGGCACGGGCGGCGGCGCGCTGCTCGGTGCTATCGTGGGAAAGATAGCCGGCAACACAGCCGTGGGAGCAGCCGTGGGCGGGGCAGTGGGCGCCGGGGCCGGCGCGCTCATAGGAAAGCACATGGACAAGGTGAAGGCGCAGGCCGCAGCAGAACTGGAAAACGCCCAGGTGGAGGAGATAACCGACGCCAACGGCTTGTCGGCAGTGAAGGTTACATTCGATGCAGGCATCCTATTTGCCACCAACAAGGCAGACCTCAACTCCAAGTCCAAGACCGAGCTGGCCAACTTCTCCACAGTGCTGAAGAACAACCCCGACCTGAGCGTGGACATCTACGGCCACACCGACAACACCGGCAACGACGGCATCAACATACCCCTGAGCAACAAGCGCGCCCAGAGCGTGGTGAACTACCTCAAGAGCTGCGGCGTGAAGGCCGGCCAGTTCCAAAAGGTGGAAGGCCGCGGCTCGTCCGAACCCGTGGCGAGCAACAGCACCGCAAGCGGACGCCAGCAAAACCGCCGCGTGGAGGTGTACATGTACGCCAGCAAGGCGATGATAGACGCTGCCAACAACGGCACCCTCAACTAAGCAGCGCAGCCTTACAAGGCGCGCCAGGCATGCAGCCGGGCACCCGCCCGGGGCGGCTTGGCGCGCCTTTTCCGTAATTCCGCATACACCATATGAGACTGTTGAAGAAAACCCTGAAATGGGCCGCTGCCCTGTTCTTCTGCTCCACCATACTCGCCGTGGCGGCATACCGCTACCTGCCGGTGTGGGTTACGCCGCTGATGCTCGGCAGGGCCGTGGACAGGGCGGTTGCCGGGGAGGGAGTGGGGTGGCGCCACACCTGGGTGCCGATAGGCGAAATGTCGCGCCACCTGCCCGTGGCGGCCATGGCTGCGGAAGACCAGCGCTTCCTGCTGCACAGCGGCTTCGACTTCGGGGCCATCAGGAGCGCGGCCATCAGGAACTCCAGAGGGGGGAAGGTCTACGGCGCCAGCACCATAACGCAGCAGACCGTCAAGAACGTCTTCCTGTGGCAGGGGCGCAGCTGGGTGAGGAAGGGTCTGGAGGCCTATTTCACCGTTCTCGTGGAACTGATGTGGAGCAAGCAGCGCATAATGGAGTGCTACCTCAACTCCATAGAGATGGGGCCGGCCATATACGGGGCGCAGGCCGTGGCGGAACAACATTTCGGCAAGGACGCGAAAGACCTCACGAGGGCCGAATGCGCCCTGATAGCCGCCACCTTGCCCAACCCGTTGAAATACAGCTCGGCACGCCCGTCGGGATACATGCACATGCGGCAGAAGCAGATAGAGGGGCAGATGAGGTTCATACCCTCATTCCCAAAGGAGGGCGAGGAATACGACCCGTCGACAGCCTCGGGAGGGGTGTACCGCCGGAATGGGAAATGAAACGTAGGGTTATGGAAAGGCTGTCCGTGATAGTGCCGGTGTACGGCACCCTGCACACCCTGGAACGCTGCATAGGCAGCATAGCCGGGCAGGGGGTGGACGGAATGGAGATCATAATGGTGGACGACGGGGCAACCCGCGAGGAGGCCCACCTGTGCGACACCTTGGCGGGTAAGCACCCCATGGCAAGGGTGATACACAAGGCCAACGGGGGGCTTAGCGACGCACGCAACGCCGGGTTGGTGGCCGCGCAAGGTGAGTATGTAACCTTTGTGGACAGCGACGACTACTTGTCCCCGGGCACATACCGGGCATTGGTGGAAACAATGGACTCAACGCCGGGAGCGGACATGATAGAGTACCCGGCCGTGGAGCGCGAGGGCCACCCGTCAAAGGAAAGGCTGCTGGGGTTTGAAGACAGGCTCTACCCCACCCCACGCCGATACTGGTATGCAACGGAGGCCTACACGCACACTTACGCATGCAACAAGGTGTTCCGCAGGGAGGTGTTCCGCAACGTGGAGTTTCCCAAGGGCAGGGCTTTCGAAGACGTGCACACGCTGCCTGCCATACTGCGCAACTGCCGGGCCGTGGCCACCACGGGCCGGGGACTGTACCACTACACACACAACACCCATGGCATAACGGCCACGGCCGGGGCCAAGGAACTCGCCGACCTTCTCGCCGGGCAGATGGCCGGACTAATGGAGTACCCCGGCGGCCGGCTCTACGCCATGGCCCTGAACACGCAGATAGACCTATGGGAAGCCACCCACTCCGACCCCGTGCTGCCGCGCCGGGCGTGCTTCGCCAATAGCAAGGCGGCTGCGGCATCGCTGCTCGGGGTGAGAATGGCCTGCATAATGGCCGAAACACTGCACAAGACCATATGGAAAAACCGCTGATTTCGTTCATAATACCTGTCTGCGACACCCCGCCGGGGCTGCTTCGCAGTTGCATAGGGAGCATAGCCGCCCTACCGCTCACACCCTCCGAGAGGGAAATCATCGTGGTGGACGACGGAAGCATCGTGCCGGCGGAAAAGGCCACGGAGGGCATGGACGTGGAAATACGCCACATAAGGCAGCCGAACGCAGGCCCCGGCGCGGCCCGCAACGCCGGAATGGACGCAGCCAGTGGCGCATACCTGCAATTCGTGGACAGCGACGACTGCCTATTGCCGGCATACGCGGCCTGCATAGGCGTGGCGAGGGAGGGGGTGCACGACATGGCCCTCTTCGGCTATTCACACACCGCCGTTGATACGGGCGAGGCCGTGTGGAGCCGCCCACGGAGCGGGGCCTGGTACATGGCAAGGCACAACATAAGGGGCATGGCCTGCACGTACATGTTCAAGAGGGAAACGGCGGGCGGCCTGAGGTTCCCCGGCTTGGCAAGGCACGAAGACGAGGTATTCGCACCGCTGCTTACCATACGGGCCAAAAGCCTTGTGGCCACAAAGGCCAAGGCATACCTGTACAAGATAAGGGAGGGATCGCAGGTCTACGGCAGCGGAGGAAAGCGCACAGACCTGGAATTGGCACGCCGGGCCATATCCATGCTGGCCGGGGAAGCCGCAAATATGGGCGGAATGGCGCACAAGGCCGTAAGGCGGCGCACAGACCAGCTCTCCATGGACCACATATACAACGCCATGAGGCAGGGCGGCCCGGCCGCTGCGGAGGAGGAAACGGCGTGGCTCAAAAGCCGGGGGCTGTTCCCCCTAAGGCCGGCGCCGCACACCGCCGCCTACCTGCTGTTCGCAGCCGCCACGCGCAGCAAGGCGGCAAGGCGGCTCATGGCAAAACTCCTGTCAAGATGAGGATACTCCTGCTCGGGGAATACAGCAACGTGCACAACACCCTGGCCGAGGGGCTGCGCGAAGCGGGACACGAAGCCACCGTGGCTTCCAACGGGGATTTCTGGAAATGCTACCCCCGCGACATAGACCTCTCGCGCCGCAGCGGCAAGGCGGGGGGGCTTGCGCTGTGGGCCAAACTGAACCTGCTGGCCGCACGCTGGAAAGGCTACGACGTGGTGCAGGTCATAAACCCCATGTTCGCGGAGCTGAAAGCCGAACGCTTGGCGCCGCTGCTCAGGAGGATTGCCGCACGCAACGGCCTACTTTCCATGGGGGCCTACGGCATAGACGCCTATTACGTGAAGGCGTGCACCGACACGGAAACGTTCCGGTACAGCGACTTCAACATAGGGAGCGAGGTGAAAAGCGACCCGTACAGCCTGAGGCAGATGGCAGACTGGACCGGTACGGCGAAGGAGGCCCTGAACCGCGAGGCGGCCGGCCGTTGCGGACTGATAGCCGCCGGGCTGTATGAATACTGGCGCAGCTACCAGCCGGAGTTCCCAGGTAAGACAAGGTTCATACCGTTCCCCATACGCGTGGACCCCCTGCGCGAACCGCGCCCGGTGGGACGGCGGCTGAAAGTGTTCGTGGGCATAAGCAAGGGGCGTTCCGTATACAAGGGCACGGACATAATGCTGAGGGCGGCAATGGACGCGGCTGCGGAAAACCCCGGCAGGGTGGACGTGGAAGTGGCCGAGGGACTGCCGTTCGCCGAATACCGTGAGAGGATGGAGGGCTGCGATGTGGTCCTGGACCAGCTCTACGGATACTCCCCGGCCATGAACGCCCTACTTGCCATGGGCAAGGGGATGGTGTGCGTGGGCGGCGGCGAGGAGGAACACTACCGGCTGATGGGGGAAGACAGGCTGCGCCCTGTGGTCAACGTGCAGCCCTCCTACCAAAGCGTGAAAGACGCCGTGTCAAGGCTGGCGCGCGACAAGGCGCTCGTGGCCGACCTGAAAAGGCAGGGCTTGGAGTACGTGGCCAAGCACCACGACCACCTGAAAGTGGCGCGCCGCTACGCCGTGGAATACGCCGCAGCCATCGCCAGGCAGTAGCCGAGCGGTTGTCTATCGCGCCGAAAGTGCAAGGCTCGCCATATCGGGCGTTGTGGCCATAGGCTCCTTTCCGGCCATGCCGGGCGTAGCGAAACATCCCGCTTTTCGTTGGATTCTCCGGCCGCTGGCGCTCCTTCCGAATGACGTGTGGGAATAGGATTCCACGGCCGCTACGGCGGCAACGATGTCCTGGCCAACAACACAAAACTCCCCACACGGCTGTAGAGACGCGGCTTGCCGCGTCTTATCCATATGGTCTGTTTTTAGGAAGACGGGGCAAGCCCCGTCTCTACATTTCCGTGGAGCGGTGTGAATGCCGGCGCCCGGACTCAAACATTTCCTCCCCGTCATGCCTGGCGTAAGCGAAACATCTCGATTCCAAGTCATGTTGAGCGTAAGCGAAACATCTCCCTTCCCGGTTATGCCGGGCGCAGCGAAACGTCTTCGCATCACGTCATGTTGAGCGTAAGCGAAACATCCAGCCATTTGTATGGGATTCTCCGGCCGCTGCCGCTCCTTCCGAATGACACGCACGCCATGCCGTGCGCCGCGAAACGTATTCACCGCACGTCATGTTGAGCGTAAGCGAAACATCCAGCCATTTGTATGGGATTCTCCGGCCGCTGCCGCTCCTTTCGGATGACACGCACACAATGCCGTGCGCCGCGAAACGTCTTCGCCGCACGTCATGTTGAGCGTAAGCGAAACATCAATATTGCGTGATCCTCCGGCCGCTACGGCACGCTCGGAATAGTAACCTACCCTTACTTTCCATCCGAAAAACCAGGCTGGGGAGACAAGCAAAGGGCCATCGGCCCGTGAAACGGCAAGCCCAAGCTCGTTCCACACAACACAGACATGGTATCGGAAGGCAATTGCCTTGCCTATGAATCCACAACCACGGCAAACTACCACGGCGTGGTACAAACAATACCAGGCCGTGGTACAATCGGTACCACGGCTTGGTACCACTGTGGCAGCGGCGCCGGCAAAGGGTGCGGACACGCTTGCCCTTTGTCTTTCCACCCGTGGAAAACAAGGTGTTTCCCACTGCCGTGATGTTAATGGACATTTTGGACAAAAGGCCGGGTCTCCGCCATGCCCGCGGCTTTCCCACTCTTCCATGCGAAGTTGAGGCCTAAGGCTAAGCTGCCGTTTCACGGCAACTTTTATCCCGCTGCGGTGCGGTTTTATCGGCTTTGTTTTTATATTTGCAGGTGTGGGGCCGCCGGTTGCGGCCCGCGCAGAGGAGACACACATTATTAATACTAACTTGTAAAAAGGAGGATACTATGAGAGCATTGGGTTACATTGGCGCATTCATAGGCGGTGCGCTGGCCGGCGCGGCGGCGGGTCTGCTGTTCGCCCCGGAAAAGGGAAAGGACACCCGCGAGCAGATAAACGATGCGCTGGAGGATTTCCGCCGCAAGTACAACCTGAAGAGGTGCCGCGGCAAGGTGGAGGACGCTGTGGACGACGTGGCCAGCGCCGCCGACGCAGCAAAGGACGCCCTGCTGGGCTGAAACGCCCCTTATGTTTTCAAGCGACAAGAACGTAGAGACCATCGGGCAGCTCGCCGATGCGCTGAAGCGCTACGCGGCCTTGCAGACGGAATACGCCAAGCTTGACGTGATAGACCGTGTGGTGCGCCTGCTCACCGCCGCCTCCATAGCGGTGGTGTTCGGCGTGCTGCTGGTCTTCGTCGCAGTTTTCCTGTCGTTGGCAGCAGTGCATGCCTTGTCCCAAGCGGTGGGATGGGTTCCGGCGTACGCCATGGTGGCCGGTTTCCACCTTTTGGCCTTTTGGGTGATTTACCTTTTCAGGCACAGGTGGATAGAACGGCCGTTGGTGAGGTTCTTGGCAAGGCTTCTAATGGGTGAATGATGACGCAGGGAGCAAACGCGGGCGCAACGTACAAGTCGCTCGAGGAGATAAGGTTCCGCAAGGAGCTGCTGCGCAGGGACTTGCAGGAAAGCAAGGCCGCAGTGGACACCTTGTTCCGCAGCCTTTTCAGGAAAGAAGAAGACGAAACCCTATCGCCCACCAAGCGGTTCGCCGGAATGCTCACCACGGGCGCCGGTGTGATAGACGGCCTGCTGCTGGGTTGGAAGGTGTACCGCAAGTTTGGCGGCAGGAAGAAAAAGGCCGGTTAGCGCAGCACTATGGTGCGCAGCCGGTCTTTCAACAGCCCCTTGTACCTGTTTTGGGAGTCGGCCACGAGTATGAGCGCCACTCCGCCGTTGACCAGTTCCGGGCCTATGCACATGCCCTCGTAGTTGGCGAAAGACCGCGAGGTAAGGTTGAACCGCGTGCGCCACTGGGCCACCAATGCCTTTTCCGCCGCAACACACCCCTGCGGCAGCGCCTTTGCAGTGTCGCAAAGGGCTTTTTCCGAGGGGAATGCCTGGTATATTTTGCAATTCACGTAGGAACCGATATTGCCGCGCGGCACGCAAAGCTCCCTTTCCAGCACGAGCAGCGAGCCGTCGTCCAGGGCCGCTATCGCCGGCACTCCTATGGTGTGTGTGGACATTCCCGCCCTCTTCTCCACCGGCGCGTCCATTTGGTAGGCGTAGGCGGCGAGGGGCTGCAGGCCTGCGCCGAACGATTGCAACCGCACCATGCCCTTTTCCCCGTTTTGCGGAGAGGGCGGCTCCCCGTCCCCGTACAATGGGGCTTCGTTGCAAGTCCACAGGGTTTCCGTGGCATCGTTGTATGAAAGGGCTTCCAAGCTCCTGTTCCGCCTTGCCTTGGAGTATATGCCGGGTACGGCTGCCCTGCGGCCGGTCTTGTTGCCGAGGGTGTCAAACTCCTCTATGGCCGCACCGAGTTCGCCGGATATGAATACCGTACCGGTGGCTTTGGAGTAGGCTATCCCCTCGTCGTCTCGGTTTTCAGGCTTTCCGCCCCTGAACCCGGTGTCGCGTGCCGAGAGTATTTCGCCCGTGGCACCGTCTATGGATATTTCGAAAATGTGGAAACCGGGCCTGCCGGCCTTGTCGTTGGCCACTGCGTAGCGGTCTCCGCCGAGCCAGGCTATCCCGCTGTAATTCCCGGCGGGTATGTCGGAGGGGAAGGCCTTTTGCTTGTGGCAGGCCGCCACGGAAAGCGTGTCGTAGGCGTGGGCCGCGGCAGGCAAGGCGCATAGCAGGGCGAGTGTGGCGAGTCTCATGGCCAGTTGGCTGGTATTACGGAGTTGTCTATTATGTTCTCGAAAGTGTCTGCTATCCTCAGTTTGAACCTGCCGGCGTTGTAGGCTACCGACATGGCCCTGGCAGGTGTGTCTTCCCCACCGCCGGAGAGCATTATCGCCACGTGGCCCATTGTCATGCGCAGGTTCATTTCCACGCAAGGGTGCAGGCGGTATTCCCCTTTTTCGCACACCACCATCATGTCCACGCCGAAGCAGCCCCTGTAAGTCCAGCCCAGTTCCATAGCGATTGTGTCCTGTATGGCCGTGCGTGCCTTTCCGAGTATTTCGGCCGGCAGGTAGCGTGTTACGAGGCTTTCCTTGTATTGTTCCGAAGCCACTACGTTCCCGGTGTATGAACCGCCGGAAGTGCCGAAGACGGAAAGGCCGCAGTATTCCACCACTCCGCCTTTCGCCACGCGGAACTCCATACCGAAGTCCATTGCCTTGCGGTAGCGCGGCTCCACGATGATGCTTCCCTGCCGCCTTACCGTGTTGGCTATCCATCCGGCGTTGTGTGGCTCGGACACGTTTCCGGCGCAGATGTACCTCAATCCCCTGCCGCTGCTGCTGAAAGGCGATTTCACCACGCAGTCTCCCATTTCCACGACCAAGGCTGCGGCCTTTTCTGCGCTGCGGGCCACGAAGGCTTCCCCCACGGTTTTGCCGCCCATTGCGCCCCCGGTGAGCTGCGGCAGCAGGTTTTCCGCAGCCCATCCGCGGTTGGCCACCTCCCTTATGGTGTCGATGGCTGTGGGGTGCGGAACGGCTGCGGCGTATTCGGGCGCTATTGCCGTAACCCTTTCCGCCACGGCCTTGTCCCATCCCCATGGTTGTATGTCCACGCAGCCGGGATTCTTTATGTACAAGTCTTTTTCCGTAACGAACGACACCTCGGCCTTGGCCGCCTTTTGCCGGCGGTAGCTTTCCCTTGCGGCTTCTGCGTCTTCCACCAGGACGTAGTCTCCGTCTTCAGCCCACAAGGCCGGTATGTAGGCCAGGTCGGCCCTCAGCCGCCTGACAATGTGCGGCAGGGTGAAGGACTCCTTGTTTTCCGCAAGCGCGATTTCGTGTTCGGGGTTGAATATGTGCAGTTTCATAGCCTGGCCTTTTTCACCCGCAGCGGAGCCTTTGCCATCGGCACGGGCATGAAGCCCTCCGTGAGCTGCGAGGCTTCGGCTGCGGTGCGTTCAAGTCTTGCCGCAAAGGCCAAGAGGCCGCATTGCTTGAGCTTGTGCGCGAATATTTCCTCATCGTAATCTGACGAAGTGAATACGTTTCTGACTTCGTCCGTGAGCCATTGCGGCATTCGTCCGCGCCCCGCCATGTACTTTGAGTATAGCAGGCATTCCATAACGCCGGCCGCTCCGCTCTCCATTCCCCGGCAGGTTTCGGCGGCCTGGGCCTTGGCGGCGTTGCGCATGGCCTTTTCGTGGCTGTCCGCCACTTCATTGTAGAGGGAGTGGATCTTTTCCAAGAAGCCGGCCGCCGACAATTTGCCGGTAACCACCGGGTTGGGTATGTAGCGGTTTCCCGGGGCGTTTTCCATAAGGCTTGACGAGTGTGTCGCGGCCGCCCCGGCTATGAATGCCTTGCCGGGCTTGGACACCCCCGCGTTCCATGGGCACATGCAGCCCATCGGCGACCAAATGTATGGTATGCGCAAGGTCTTGGCGCGGCGTGCCGCATGCTTCATCCTTTCATCGGGAAGGCCTATGAGGTGCAGCAAGTCAGGGTCTTCGTATACGAAGTCCACCCCCAAGGCGGGAAGTCCGTCGGCCATCAATTGCACGAGGGCTGCGTATTGGCCGGACTTGGCTATCCCGCCGGCCACCATCCGTTGCACTCTCATAGGCGGTGTGTGGAAAAGGTGTCCTTTCCGGAGAAGGTGTGTGCCGTTGCCGCCTTTGCCCTGCGCAGGATTGATGTGGCTTCGTAGAAAGGCACGAGCCATAGTGGGATTGGTAGGCGGAACGCTTTTTTGCAGGCATGGGCTTGGAAGAGCTTGGCGGTGTAAGTGGCGGCCAAAAGTGTGCATGGGACTGCGGCGGCCAACCACTCCCCTGCCGCGGCCGACCAAGCTATGGCCGCCAATAGGCACAAGTAGTTGAGGTGCAGAGCTGCGCTGCGGAGCAACCATCCGGTGCGGTATGTGAAGTTGCCGGCGAGGTGCTTGCGGGTTTCTCGGTACGACACCGCTTCTGCCCTGAGGGCCTTGCGGGTGCAGGCTTCCCTATCAAGCCTTGCTGCGGGTGCCAGCACCACTTCCGAAGCCCCTGCGGCGGCGTATTTGTTTGCGAGGAAATCGTACACTCCTCCCACCACGTGCAGGTTTCCCCGGAAGCCGTCCCTGCCGATGAAGTCGCTTTTCCTCAACGCCACGCACGGGCCTGCGGCCTTGTACGGCCGTCCTTTGCGTGCCATGCATCCCATTTGCAGTGCCGTTTCCATGGAGTCGTAGCAGAAGCCCCACGGCGCACCCGTGGAAAAGCCCGCGTATCCCAATGCAACCTTTGTGTCTCCCGAAAGGCCTGCGGCGAAAGCAGACAGCCATCCGTCCGTCTGTGGTGTGCAATCGTCTCCCATCACTATCACCCATTCTTCCTTAGCAGCTTTCACGCCTATGGTAACGGCCAGTTTCGGGCGGCTGAGGTAGCGCGAAGAGTCTGGAAGGTAGGTGGTGTGCAGTCTCGGGTCGCCTATGCGCTCGGATATGGTTTCGGCTTGTGCGGCCCCGTCTGTGGCCACAACCACCAAGTCGGTCAGCGGGTGGTCTTGAGACAAGATGGAGCGTATGTTTCGCTCCATCCTTTCAGAATAGCCGGCCGTTACCACCACTATGCTCACCGGTGCGGCATTCACGGAGGGAGACTGTCCGCTTTCAAACTTGCGGCAGCCCCTGCGGCATGATGCCAACGGACTTGATACAACGGCTATGGCAGCCGTGGCAACCAAGGCTGAACACACGGCTATTGCCACTGCACCTATGGTCATAGGTCTTCCGTGATATATCCCTTGGGCAGCTCGCGGCAGTTGTAGCCCGATGCCATGATCTCCCCGTATGCACCGGCGCTGCGTATGGCCAAGAGGTCGCCCCTGCGGCATTCAACAAGGTCTGCCGCCTTGGCGAACACGTCGCTCGACTCGCATATCGGGCCCACCACGTCATATGTGTTCACTGCGCCGTCTCCCGTTATGTTTTCTATCTTGTGGTATGCCTGGTACAAGGCTGGGCGTATAAGGTCGGTCATGCCTGCGTCCACTATGGCGAACTGCTTTGTGCCGCCCTGCTTTACGTACAGCACTTTTGTTATCAGCGAACCGCATTGGGCAACCACGGAGCGTCCCAGCTCAAAATGCAACTTTTGTCCGCCGTGCAGCTTGAGCGTCTTGGCATAAGTGTCAAAATAGGATTTGAAGTCAGGCACCGGTTCGCGGTCCGGATGGTCGTAGCTCACCCCGAGTCCTCCGCCCACGTTTACCACCTCTATGGGGATTTTCCTACGTTGGCACTCCTGCTGCAAGTCGTTGATCCTGTTGCAAAGGGCCTCAAAGTCTCCCATGTCAAGTATTTGGGAACCGATATGGAAGTGCAGTCCTATTAGTTCCACCCCTGGCATGGACTGGGCCAGTCCGGCCACTTGCCACAAGTCGCCCATGGATATGCCGAATTTGTTTTCGGCCAGCCCGGTGGTGATGTTGGCGTGCGTGTGCGCCCCCACATCCGGGTTTACCCTAAGGCAAACCCTCGCTGTCTTGCCGGCCTCTGCGGCTAACGAGCCGATTACTTCAAGCTCCGCCGCGCTTTCCACATTGAAGCAGAATATGCCTTTGGATATGCCGAGGTTTATCTCCCAGTCGGCCTTTCCCACACCGGCGTAGACGATTTTCCCTGCTGGGAAACCGGCTGCGAGCGCGGCCTTTATCTCGCCGCCGCTCACGCAGTCCGCGCCTAAACCCGACTGTGCTATTATGTTGAGAACCTTGGGATTGGCGTTGGCTTTTACGGCGTAATGCACTTCAAAGCCGCCATGCCGCGCAGCCTCCTCCTTTATGCAAGCGAGGGTGCGGCGCAGCAGGGCTGTGTCGTAGTAGTAGAACGGCGTCTGCAAAGATGGGAAGCCGTCCTGCGGGAACACTCCTGTCATATTCCCGGCCTACTTGTTGAAAATTGTGTCGCTAAGGTTTTGCAGCGCGCGTTTCTTGTCGGAACTCTTTATGAGGAAAGAGATATTGTAGTTGGACCCGCCGTACGATATCATCCTCACGGGGATGTCTTTCATGGCGTCCGTGGCGAGCGTCTCAAAGCCCACGTTGCTCCAATCCAGGTCTCCCACCACGCATACTATCGTCATGCCGGTGTCTACCGTAACTGTGCCGTATTTTTTCAGTTCGTCCACAATTTCGTTTATGTGGGCATCGTTGTCCACACTCATGGACACTCCCACCTCAGACGTGGCGATCATGTCTATCGGTGTCTGGTAGCTTTCAAATATTTCGAATACTTTGCGCAGGAAACCCGTGGCCAGCAGCATCCGGCTGGACTTTATCTTTATGGCAGTGATGTTGTCCTTTGCCGCCACTGCCTTTATCTTGCCCTTCATCACGACATTGTCTATGATGGTGCCCTCGGCTTCTGGTTCCATGGTGTTCTTGAGCCTTACTGGTATGCCCGCATACTTGGCCGGCTGTATGCACGTGGGGTGCAATATCTTAGCCCCGAAGTACGCCAGCTCGGCGGCTTCCTCAAAATTGAGTTGCCTTAGGGCTTCGGTCTTTTCCACAACCCTGGGGTCGTTGTTGTGCATACCGTCTATGTCCGTCCAAATCTGAATCTCGTCAGCCCCTATGGCCGCCCCTATCAGTGAGGCTGTGTAGTCTGAACCGCCGCGTTGAAGGTTGTCTATCTCCCCATAGGCGTTGCGGCAGATGAAGCCCTGGGTAATGTATACCTGCGCACCCGCGTTTGCCTCCATGACGCCTTCCAACTTCTCCTTTATATACCTTGGATCGGGTTCGGCGTTCTTGTCGGTACGCATGAAGTCAAGGGCAGACAAGAGCTTTGCCTCCACGTCGGCCTCTTCCAAATAGTTGGCGAACATGTTGGTGCTTAGTATCTCCCCTTGCGCCACGATGCTCTTTTCCTCAAAGCTGGTGAAAAGTTCCTTTGTGAAAGAGCGGAGATAGTCGAACACACCCTTGGCGAACTCGGCCGTCTTGGCCTTTTCCACCTCCGTGGAGTAAAGTTCCCCGATATGCCCCATGTATTTCTTTTCCAAGGAATTTATCACCTCGTTGGCCCCCTCGGGGTTTTTCTTGTATAGGTAGTCTGATATTTCCAACAGGGTGTTCGTTGTTCCGCTCATGGCCGACAGCACCACGAACGTAGGTTCTCCGGATGCCGTTACCAGCTTTGCCACCTCCTTGATTCTCTGGGGTGTGCCGACGGACGTGCCGCCGAATTTCATCACTTTCATATCGGTAGTTTGTTTTGTTATTGATCCTATCCTGTTAGCTTACCCTATTCCAGGCCACTTTGTTTGTTGAATTCGTCCGTGGCTTCCTCCAACCTGCCATCCGCGCAGCGGTATACAATTCCCGGGTACTTCCCTATCAGGGGTATGTTGTGCGTGGACATGGCCACGGCAGCGCCCGTCTTGGTTATTTCTTTGAGTAGCTCCACTATGTCTGCCGCAGTTGCCGGGTCCAGGTTGCCGGTGGGTTCGTCCGCTATCACCACTTTCGGCTTGTTGAGCAGGGCTCTCGCTATGGCAACCCTTTGCTGCTCTCCGCCTGAAAGTTCGTTTGGCATGCTGTCCCTCTTGTGCGCCATACCCACCTTTTCAAGCACTTCGCCTATCCGTGTTTCTATGGCATCTCGGTCTTTCCACCCGGTGGCCCTTAGCACGAATCGCAGGTTTTTGTACACAGTGCGGTCGTGCAGCAGCTGGAAATCCTGGAATATTATGCCCAATTCCCTACGGAGCGCGGGTATTTCTTTCCTCTTTATGGATTCCAGATCCCTGCCGAGGACTTCCGCCTTGCCGCCCTCTCCGCATTCAATGCCCAATTCGCAGTAGGCCGTTTTCAGCAGAGAGCTTTTACCCGCCCCCACCTTTCCTATTATATAGACGAATTCCCCTTCGTCCACACGGAAGTCTGCGGATGAGATTACGGCACGCCCTGCCTGACTTATCGTTACGTCCTTGTATTCTATGAGCATGGCGGTAGTATTTTCAGTGCTTCTTCCACCCGGGAGAGTGCCTTTCCACGAGTTCTTTGGCAACGTCCTCTATCCTCAGACCTTTGCTTGCCAACAGCACCATTAGGTGGTAGAGCATGTCGGAGGCCTCATATATCAGCCTTTCATCGTTGCCGGCAACGGCCTCTATCACAGCTTCAAGGGCTTCTTCCCCCACTTTCTGAGCCATGCGCCCCACCCCGTCGTTAAACAGCGAAGTGGTGTATGAACCCTCGGGCATTTCCTCGCGCCTTTTTACGATGAAATCCTGCAGCTCGGTGAGGAAAGCCATTGGGTCAGCTTCGTTTTTCTCACCCCAACATGTGTCGTTCCCCGTGTGGCACACCGGGCCGGTGGGAGTAGCTTTCACAAGGAGTGCGTCATTGTCGCAGTCTGCGGATATGCTTTCCACGCATAGGAAGTTGCCGGAAGTCTCCCCTTTCGTCCAAAGGCGTTTGCGGGATCGGCTCCAAAATGTAACCTTGCCCGTGTCAAGCGTCTTTTCATAGGCGGTTTCGTCCATGTATCCGAGCATGAGCACCTTGCCGGTCTTAGCGTCTTGCACCACAGCCGGTACAAGTCCGCCACCCTTGTTGAAGTCTATCTTTATCTCTTTATCCATCTTGTTTACAGCCTTATTGTTACACCTTCTTCTTTAAGGTATGATTTGAGTTTTGGTATTGGTATTTCTCCGAAGTGGAACACGCTTGCCGCAAGTGCCGCATCCGCTTTGCCTATGGTGAAAGCGTCCTTGAAATGTTCCATCTTTCCAGCTCCACCGCTTGCAATGACCGGTATTGAAAGGGAATCGGACAACATGGACAAGGCCGTGTTTGCAAATCCGTTTTTCACGCCGTCGTGGTCCATACTTGTGAACAGAATTTCGCCCGCGCCGCGCTCTTGCGCTTCCTTGGCCCAGTTGGCAAGCCTGAGTCCGGAGCGCTCGCGCCCGCCTTTCACGTAGCAGTACCATTCCCCGTTTTCCTCCTTTGCGTCTATGGCGCATACGCATACCTGCGATCCGTACCGCCCCGCTATTTGGCTTATGAGTTCAGGGTTGGCTATTGCGGATGAATTCACGCTTATCTTGTCGGCTCCTGCATCAAGCAGTCTTTCCACATCCTCTATCGATGAAATTCCACCACCTATTGTGAATGGAATGTTTATCTCCATGGCTATCTTAGACACGATCTTTGCGAAGGTTTTCCGTTCCTCCACGCTGGCCGTTATGTCAAGGAACACCAGTTCGTCAGCCCCGGCTTTGGAATAGGCCCTGCCGAGTTCCACAGGGTCTCCCGCACTGCGCAGCCCCACAAAGTTCGTACCCTTCACCGTCTCGCCGTTTTTCACGTCAAGGCAGGGGATGATCCTCTTAGCAAGTGTGCCCGCCATACTTGGAAATGATTTTTGAAAGGTCTACCCTACCCTCGTATATGGCTTTGCCGAAGACCACTCCGTATATTCCCACTGCGTTGAGCCGGTCTATGTCTTCCTCCGAAGCCACGCCGCCGCTCGCTATCAGCTTTATTCCCGGGTATGTTGCCATTATATTTTCATACAGTGGCAGGGCCGGGCCGGAGAGCATTCCGTCTTTGGAAATGTCTGTGCAGAGTACGTTTTCCACACCCATGGCCACGTATCGGCCTATGAAATCCAACAATTCCTGCCCTGAATCTTCTTTCCATCCAGCCACGGCCACACGCCCGTCTTTGGCATCTGCGCCGAGGATTATCCTCCCCGGGCCGAAGTCGCAGAGCCATTTTCCGAACAGATCCGGCTCTTTGGCGGCTACACTCCCAATGGTAACCATTGCCGCTCCTGCGGAAAATGCCGATTGCAGGTCGGTGTCTGTCTTTATCCCACCTCCGAAATCTATTTCCAGCGAGGTGTCCTCTGCGATGGCTTCCAACACACGCAGGTTCACGATGTGCGCGGCTTTTGCTCCGTCAAGGTCCACTATGTGCAGACGCCTGAAACCGAGTCTCTCAAAGCCCTTTGCCACCTCCACGGGGTCTTCAGAATAGACCTTGCCGCTGGCGTAGTCGCCTTGGCTCAACCTTACGCACTTGCCGCCGAGGATGTCTATGGCTGGTATGGGGACTATCATATTCTCAGGAAATTTTCAATAATGCGCGCTCCCACGTCCCCGCTTTTCTCGGGATGGAACTGTGTGGCGTAGAAGTTGCCGCGGCAGATTGCCGCACTATATTCCGTGGTGTAATGGGCCGTGGCTATCGTGTGCGGCCCCACGGGTGCGTAGTAGCTGTGTATGAAATAGGCGAAATCCCCCTCGTCAAGGCCGGCGAAAAGTGGGGATTTGAGATTGTGCAGGGAGTTCCACCCCATTGCCGGTATCTTGTCTTGGCGGCTTTGCGGCTTGAATCTCACCACCCTTTCCGGAAACACGCCGATACAATCCGTATCGCTTTCCTCCGAGTGGCTGCACAGTAGTTGCATGCCTACGCATATCCCAAGGACCGGCTGTGTGAGTCCTGCCACCACTTTGTCCAGTCCGCGTTCCCGGAGGTACGCCATAGCCACGCCGGCCTCCCCCTGCCCGGGGAACACCACCCTGTCCGCCTTGGCCAAAGTTTCAGGGTTGTCGCTGACAATTGGGGTTGCCCCGAGCCTTTCTATTGCGTTGACAAGGGAAAAAATGTTTCCCGCGTTGTATTTCAGAATGGCTATGTCCATCTCGCCTTTTTCATTATTTAGACTCCCCTGTTGCTGTGCGCAGTATGATGCTTGTCGCCCCTATGGTGAAAAGGGTGCCGTCTGTTATTTCCCTTTGCTCCTTAGGCCCCAACAGCTCGTTGTCTACGAACGTGCCGGTGTAGCTCGGGCCGTCCCTGAGGGTGTATTTCAGAGCGCCGCGCTTGTCGTGCGACACCGTTATTGCGCAATGTGTCAGGTCCACGCTCGGGTCTACTGTCTCTATGGCGCAGTTGGCACGTCCTCCCTTTGAGTACTTCCCCACAATGTTTTCACCCATACGGAGAGGGATAATCTGCTTGTAGTGGAACACGTTTTCTATCACAACGATGGCGCCGGCCTTGGCTTCTTCAAGGTTTTCCTCGGGGGTGTCGTCCCGTTGCAGTTTTTTCAATTTGGACACACCCATGCGTATGCCGAACTGCTTGCCGCATTCCGCGCATTCGAATATTAGCGACTGTCCTTCCGTGTACTTGCTGTCGTCAAACACCACGTAGTTGTCGCACTTGGGGCATCTCACTCTTTTCATTTTCTCAAATGATTTCCATGACCCACCCCTGGGCGAAGTCCTTGTCGGTGCGCAACTTGTTCAGCTCTCCCACTGCTTCCTTTTCAGTGGAATAATTGCCATAAACCACCCTCACCACTTTTCCGTCGGAATTTTTCGGTGGGTGTACCCTGGCCGATCCATAGCCGCGCCTACGCAGGTCTTTCGCAAAACCCTCGGCGTTTTTCCTCGCCACCTTGCTGGCGAGCACTATGCAGTAGCCGCCGGCGGTTTCCGTTTCGGCCACACTACCGGCTGCCGCCCTTTCTGCGTGTGAGTCCTCCTTTCGCACCTTTGGGGCTTCCACTTTGCTTATTGCTTTCCTCGGTTGTTCGGCAGAGATTCCCCCTCCTTTCCCAGCCTTGTTCCCCCGCCTCGCTTCTTTCTCCACAGCCATGGGCTTTGCCGCCACAGCTATGGTCCCGCCTATTGCCTTGCACGACTCCACAGCGTCTATCCCGGCCTTGATCACCTTTGGTTTCCCCGGGGGCTCCACCGGTGCCGGCAGCAGCCAAACCACGAGGGCGGCTATGCAGGCTGCCGCAGCGTAGCGCAGCGTGCTAAGCCTGACGCAGACCATCTCCCTTTGCCTGTTCCCATCGCCATGCGCGGCTTTACTTACATGTTCATCGGCAAGGCGGCTGTCACCGGCATTCTCCGAACCGAGTGGCCTCACCTCAATGGCTCCAAGTCCGTAAAACTCAGGTGTGAGTATTCCTGCTTCGCATGGCTCAAACTCGTACTTCCCCTCTGAGTTCACCACGAGGGTGCCAATGTCGTCCATGTCGTACCTGCCGGTTGTTTCCAACTCGGCTGTGAGCGTGGCCACTTCGGCTTCTATCCGTCTCAGGGCTTCAGGATAGCTTATGTCGTAAGTGTCTGAATATGATTGCGCAAGTAGGGAGTCGTTCATCTTAAGCTGCTGGTTGAACCCCAGGGTGCGTATCGGCGGCAGGTAATTGCAGTCCCTGCCGTCAAACCGCGCATCCACATGGTGAGCGGTAAAGCCGCCAAAGCCCGGCACAATGACGCAATCATTGTCCAGGAGCAGCACTTCTATATGTCTCTCTATGGCAATCACGATTGCAAAGTTAACGTTTTTCCACAATCGTTGGGAGCGGTTTCCGCTTGTTTGTTGGAGCAAAATAAAGCACAGCTTGCCATAAGTTGGCATAATAAAAAGCTGTACAAGATATTACATATAAAACTCTCAACTATCTAATCAATATTGGATAGCAAGAATAGAGGTGGGATATGGGGATTGCGGCATAGATTCGCAATCCCCATACATCCGTTACATCTCAAGTCTCGCTTTGGTGTGTTACCTCCTACGTCCCTTTTCCTTTACGAAGCCGTGGCGGTAGGCATACAGCAATTGTTCAAGGTCTGCTATCTGCCTTTTCAGTTCCGCGCCCTTGTCAGTGTCTGCCACGAGCATCCTGTGCGATGACATTTCCACAATCTGTATGGTACTCTTGATATCCGTGCCGTTGGCGATGGCTTCCGCGGCTGTGGTGAACGGCTCGTGCTGCACAAGTTGGAATCCCCGGCTGTGGTACACCAATGTGTACCCCGCAATGCCCGTCTCCTTGTGGTAAGCTTGTGAGAATCCTCCGTCTATGACCATCAGTTTGCCGTCAGCCTTTATCGGGCTTTCCCCGTCTGCCACGTGCACCGGCACATGGCCGTTTATGATATGCCTGTTTTCGCCCTCCACGCCGAATGCTTCCAATATCCGCCCGGCTACCGAACTGTCTTTGCGCAGCTTGAAGTAGTTGCCTTTTTCCTCGTGGTGGGTTGCCTTGTCCGCTATGAAATACCGCTCAAAGGTGGCCATTTTTGACTTGTCGAAAAGCGGGCTGTCGGGGCCGCACCACAGGTATAGGAAATAGTCCCTTGCGTATCGTCTTTCCTCTTGGTCGGAGTCGGCCTGGAAAGCAGTGCGTATTGTCATGCCAATATTGTGCATCATCTCCTTTCCGCTGTGTTTCTCCCCCGGGCGTGTCTCCACCTCTTTCAGTGTGCCGTCTTCGTTTAGCGGCACGGAGGCGTGGAAGAGCAGATTCCCGTTGTACACGGAATACATGCAGCCGTGGCTAAGTAGCAGGGATATGTGCCGGTGCAGCTTTTCGCTCACGCGGAACGAGTGGTGCAGCTTGCCCATAAGCGCCCTCTCCTCCTTGGTCAGTTCGCAGGGCGAGGCCGGGTCCACTGTGGGGAAGTTGTTGCTTTTCAGCTCGTACTCCTTTCCTCCGAGGGTTATTGTCCCTGCCGTGTAGTCCACCATTCCGAGCAGGTTGCGGTCCATTCCCCACGACGGGTTGCGGTCGAAGATTCTGGCTTCTTCCTTGAATTGCATCACGGATATGGCCTTGTGCATCTGGGCTATCAGCCGCTCCGTTTTAGGGTCCGGGGCTTTGCCGCCACCTCCCGTCTTGGGCTTGAACTCTTCGCAGGGGTCGTCTGCGTATGTTTCCATGGCGAAGGTGGCCAGGGGGAGCAGGTTTATGCCGTAGCCGTCTTCAAGCGTGTTCATGTTGGCGTATCTCAGAGAGAGCCTTATAACATTGCATATGCAGGCGTTGTTCCCGGCCGAGGCGCCCATCCAAAGCACATCGTGGTTGCCCCATTGTATGTCCCAGCTGTGGTACTCGGCCAGTGTGTCCATGATGATGTGCGCCCCGGGCCCGCGGTCGTATATGTCTCCCAGTATGTGCAGCTGGTCTATGGCGAGCCGCTGTATCACCTTGGCTATGGCGGTGATGAAGTCGTCCGCCCTGCCGGTGGATATTATTGTCTCTATTACAGCGTTGACGTAGGCGGCCTTGTTGGCGTCGTCCGTGCGCTCGTGCAGCAGTTCTTGTATTATGTAGCTGAAATCGTGCGGCAGAGACTTCCTCACCTTTGACCTTGTATACTTGCTTGACACATCGCGGCACACGGCCACGAGCCTGTGTATCGTGATGTGGTACCAGTCCGCTATGTCGTCCTCCCCCTCCTTTACGGTTTCAAGTTTCTGCTCCGGGTAGTATATCAGTGTGCAGAGTTCCCTCTTCTCGGCTTCCCTAAGAGTGCTGCCGAAGAGGTCTTCGACCTTTCTCCTTATGTTGCCCGATGCGTTCTTGAGCACGTGCCTGAACGCCTCGTGTTCACCGTGTATGTCCGCCAAGAAGTGTTCCGTTCCTTTCGGCAGGTTGAGTATGGACTGCAGGTTTATGACCTCGGTGCTGGCCTCCGCCACGTTGGGGAACGACTGCGACAGCAGTTCCAAGTAGCGCAGGTTTCCCTTTATGTCGGGGTATTTGCTCATGTCGGCCCTCCCTTATTCGGCCTTGAACAAGTCCTTTATCCCGCCGATGCTGCCGAGCAGGTTGGATGCCTCGTACGGCAGGTACACCGTCTTTGCGTTTTCAGCCGTGCCGAGCTGCTCCATCATGGCTATGTATTTCTGCGCCAGGAGGTAGTTGGCCGGGTTGGTGCTCTTGCCCACGGCCTCGGCTATCTTGCCTATGGCGATGGCTTCTGCCTCGGCCTTGCGTATGCGTGCGGTGGCTTCGCCCTCGGCGTACAGTATGGCCTGCTGCTTGGCCGCCTCGGCGCGGTTGATGGTGGAGGTCTTTTCGCCCTCCGATTGCAGTATCACAGACTGTTTTTCGCCTTCGCTCGTAAGTATCGCCGCGCGTTTGTTGCGCTCGGCTTGCATTTGTTTCTCCATGGCTTGCAGCACGCTCTGCGGCGGCGTTATGTCTTGCAATTCCACGCGGTTCACCTTTATGCCCCACTTGTTGGTGGCGTCGTCCAGCACCGAGCGCAGCTTGGTGTTGATGGTGTCTCGCGAGGTGAGGGTCTGGTCCAGTTCCAGTTCGCCAATGATGTTCCTCAGGGTGGTCTGGGTGAGCTTCTCAATGGCGTTTGGCAGGTTGTTTATCTCGTATACGGCCTTGAACGGGTCCACTATCTGGAAGTAAAGCAGGGCGTTTATCTGCATTTGGATGTTGTCCTTTGTGATGACGTTCTGCTTGTCGAAGTCGTACACCTGTTCGCGCAGGTCTATCGTGTTGGTGTAGGCGTAGCGGCCACGCGAATACGACACTATCACCTTGGCACGGTCTATGAACGGTATTATTATGTTGATGCCCGGTTTCAGCGTGGCGTAATACTTCCCCAGGCGCTCCACAATCTTTGTTTCAGACTGTGGTATTATCACTATCGCCATCTTGGCGAACATCAGAGCCAGGAACACTATGGCTATGAGTGCGTAGGTTGCGAAAGACAGTTCCATTTTTTTTCCTCGTTTTGTGTGTTACTCTTTATGCGTTGTCCGTGTTACGGCTATGCCTTGGCCACGGTTACCACTATGCTTTCCATTGAAACCACCACCACTGCGGCCCCCTTTCCTATTTCTTCCCCGTCCATGGAGACGGCCTTCCACTCGTCTCCGTCTATCTTGACGTATCCGCTGCCGCCCACGGCGACGGTTTCCGTCACCGTGCCGCGGCGCCCTATGATGGCCTCCGCGTTGCTCGGGCGGTTTTCCTCGCCCTTGTGCAGGTACTTCACCACAAGCGGCCTTATGGAGAATATGCTCAGTGTGGAGAACAGCGCGAAGGCCAGCACCTGGACATAAAAGTGAAGCCCGGCTGCGGCTGCGGCTATGGAAAAGGCCGCCCCGGCTGCGAAGCACAAGATGTAGAATGTGCCGGTGGCCACCTCCAATATCAGGCACAGGACGGCCACTACCGTCCATAACAGCCACATGTTTTCTGCTATGTATCCGGCCATATACGCTTACCGCTTGTTGTACTTCTTCATAAGGGACGACACCGACACCTCCCCGGTATTCTTCTTGGCCGCTTGTTTGGATGTCTTCTTGGCAGCGTCCGCCTGGCCTTTCACAGCGTTGTAGTACTCCATGGCCTCGGGCATGTTGGCCTGTATTGCGGCTATGCGCTTGGCATCGGAGGGGTGGTCGCTGAATATGTCTGACGCTCCCGAGCCGCCTCCCTGCGCCGCCATACGCTGCCAGAAAGGCACTGCCGCGTTCGGGTCGTAGCCGGCTATGGCCGCGAACACCAAGCCCATTCGGTCTGCCTCTGTCTCGTGGTCGCGGGAATACTTGAGGCTGCGGAACTCCAAGCCCTTTGACGCCACCGCCTGGGCTATCTGCGTTGTGGTGGAACCCACGCCAACCGCGTCCAGCACCCCCCCGAGTATCTGGGTGCCGTACTGCCCTTGCAGCTGTTTGCTCATCTGTTCGGCCGAGTGCCTTGCCACTGCGTGCGCTATCTCGTGGCCAAGCACTATGGCGAGCGAGGCCTCGTCCTGTGTTACGGGCAGCAGTCCCTCGTACACCACAATCTTGCCGCCGGGCATGCAGAAGGCGTTCACGGCCTTGTCCTGCACCAAGTTGAATTCCCAGGCGTAGTTCTTTATGTCCCCTCCCATGCCGGCGGCTTCAAGGTAGGCCTCCACTGCGGCGGCGAGCCGGTCGCCCACCCTCTTGACCATGGCCGTGGAGGCCGCATCGGCCGATTTCTTGGCGGTCTTCATATACTTGGCATACTCCTCGTTGCTCAGGCTGAGCACCTGCTCGTCCGACACGAGAATCCTCTGGGTGCGGCCCGTTACGGGTACGGTCATTGCCGTGCCGCACCCGGCCAGCGTGGCGGCCAACAACAGCCCTGCCGCGCCCCTTGCTAATGTTTTCCTCATCGTTGCGAAGTGTTTTTTCCACCGCAAAGTTAGGGAAAAGCGCACACACGCTTCCGCCCCCTGCCGGCAATTCGCCGCCGCCGTGCACCCCAACAAAGGGGCGTGGCTGCCGTTCCAAACGCGGAAAATGGCTAATTTTGCAAAAAAAGTGTGCGGAAGGGTCAAAAAGCATTTCAAGGCCTAACGTGCAGCCCCGTAGGGATATTTGTAGACAAACCATAAAGCAACAAGATGGAAAAGAGTGTTTTGCAGAAAGAACGCGCATCGTACCAGCCCAAGCTGCCGCTCGGGCTGCAGGGCGCTGTGAAAGTGGTGGAAGGCGAGCCCACGCAGAGCGTAGGCGACCAGGAAGAGATAAAGAAGCTCTTCCCCAACACGTACGGAATGCCGCTGATAGAGTTCGCACCGGGCGTGGAAGCCGCCCACGGGCCACTCAACGTGGGCGTGATACTCAGCGGCGGCCAGGCCGCGGGCGGGCACAACGTGATATGCGGGATATTCGACGGCATAAAGAAGCTCAACCCCGAAAGCCGCCTCTACGGCTTCCTCATGGGCCCGGGCGGCCTCGTGGACCACGACTATGTGGAACTCACCGCCGAGACCATAGACGAATACCGCAACACCGGCGGGTTCGACATGATAGGCAGCGGCAGGACAAAGCTGGAAAAGGAGGAACAGTTTGACAAGGGGCTTGAAATAATAAAGGAACTCGGCATAAAGGCCGTGGTGATAGTGGGCGGGGACGACTCCAACACCAACGCCTGCGTGCTGGCCGAGTACTACGCAGCAAAGGGCTGCGGGGTGCAGGTCATTGGCTGCCCCAAGACCATAGACGGCGACCTGAAAAACGACCAGATAGAGACATCCTTCGGCTTTGACACGGCCACGAAGACATACTCCGAACTCATCGGCAACATAGAGCGCGACTGCAACTCGGCGCGCAAGTACTGGCACTTCATCAAGCTCATGGGCCGCTCCGCATCGCACATCGCACTGGAATGCGCCCTGCAATGCCAGCCCAACATCTGCATAGTGTCCGAAGAGGTCGAAGCCAAGGACATGACCCTGAACCAGATCGTGGAGCAGATAGCCGCAGCCGTGGCCGACAGGGCCGCACGCGGGCTCAACTTCGGCGTGGTGCTCATACCGGAGGGCCTGGTGGAGTTCGTGCCCTCCATAGGCCGCCTCATCCAGGAACTCAACGACCTGCTGGCCGCACACGGCGCAGACTACAAGGATCTGGGCAAGGCCGAGCAGAGGGAGTACATCCTGGCACACCTCAGCGCGGAGAACGCCGCCACTTTCGAGACCCTGCCCGAAGACGTTGCACGCCAGCTCTCCTTGGACCGCGACCCGCACGGCAACGTGCAGGTGTCCCTCATAGAGACAGAAAGGCTCCTCTCGCAGATGGTGGAGGCCAAGCTTGCCGCATGGAAGGCCGAGGGACGGTTCGCCGGCAAGTTCGCCGCCCTGCACCACTTCTTCGGCTACGAGGGACGCTGCGCAGCCCCCTCCAACTTCGACGCCGACTACTGCTACGCACTGGGTGCGAGCGCATCGCAGCTCATCGCAGCCGGCAAGACGGGCTACATGGCCATAGTGAAGAACACCACGGCCCCGGCGGCCGAATGGAAGGCCGGCGGCGTGCCAATAACCATGATGATGAACATGGAAAGGCGCAACGGCGAGATGAAGCCCGTGATACGCAAGGCCCTTGTGGAACTTGACGGCGCGCCTTTCAAGGCTTTCGCCGCCGAGCGCGACAAGTGGGCCAGCGAGACCTGCTTCACCTATCCCGGCCCGATACAGTACTGGGGGCCGTCTGCGGTTTGCGACAGCACCACGCGCACCCTCGCGCTGGAGCAGGCCTGAGCCGGCCGGCCGCATATCAGTTAGGCAAAACCACAGGAGGGAATGCACGACGGCGGCAAAGGGCACAATACGGACGGAAAGCCGATGGGCGGCGGTTTCAAGCCGCTCCATTGGCTTTTCGCCATTTCCGTGGCCGCGGCCTACGTGTGGGGCTTCAACCATTTCTTCGTAAGCCCCACCGGGTTCCGGTGGCGGGCCTTGTACGGAGACCCGAAGCACCCCGGCGGATACGGCATAAGGGGAATTGACATCTCACACCACCAAGGGGTGATAGACTGGGACCGCCTGGCCAACGGCATGATAGACGGCACGCCGCCGCGCTTCATAATAATAAAGGCCACCGAGGGGGCCACGCTCACCGACAGGCGCTTCCACGACAACTTCCGCAACGCCCGCGAATACGGCTACATACGCGGGGCCTACCACTTTTGGAGCAACAAGTCGCCGGCCAGGGACCAGGCACGCCATTTCCTGGAACAGGTCAGGCTGCTCGACGGCGACCTGCCACCAGTGCTGGACATAGAGAGGAAGCCCGTCGGCACCAAGGAGGAGTTCCAAAGGGAGATACTCGCCTGGCTGCACACCGTGGAAGACCGCTACCACGTCAAGCCCATAATATATACGTATAGGAAATTCAGGGAGGAATACCTGGACGCGCCCGTGTTCGGCGACTACCCCTACTGGGTGGCGCACTACTACGTGGACGAGATGGACTACGAAGGGGAGTGGAGCTTCTGGCAGCACACCGACGCCGGCAAGCTGCCCGGGATAAATGGATACGTGGACCTGGACGTGTACAACGGGTCCTATTACGAGCTGAAACGCCTTACGATAGGCGGTTCGGTGTCCGGCGAAGAAGACGCGCCCTGGCCCTACTGAGCCTGGCGCAGGGCTATGCAGGCCCAGTCGCCGTCCGTGGAAACCCCTTCGCTTTCAAGGCCAGCCTCGGCGGCCCTTTCTATGAGCATGTGCGTGTCTGCCGAGAGGAAACCGCTCAGCAGGATCCGCCCCCCGTGGTGCAGCACCCCGGCCATCGCCGCGAGGTCGTCCAGTAGCACGTTCCGATTGATGTTGGCCAGCACGGCGTCGAACAGCCCGCTTATGTGCGACAGCACGGAAGAGTTGCCGTGCAGCACGGCCATGTCCACCCCGTTCAGCCCGGCGTTGTGCAGGGCGTTCTCCACGCTCCACTCGTCTATGTCGTAGGCCACGGCTTCGGCCGCCCCGAGCTTCAGCGCGGCTATGCCGAGTATGCCCGTGCCCGTGCCGCAGTCCAGCACCCTTTTCCCCTCCATGCCCATGCCCACCATGGCGGCGAGCATCAGCCGCGTGGTCTGGTGAGTGCCGGTGCCGAAGGCCTGGCGGGTGTCTATGCCTATGCACACCCTGCCGGCGCAGTCGTGCCCGTCGGCGTGCTTGGCGTCGTACACCACGAGCCGCCCGGCCACCTCTATCGGGTCGAAGCCGGCATCTTCCCAGGCTTCGTTCCAATTCCTCCCCTCCACGCGCGACACGCTGTAAGACACGGAGACCCCCTCCATGGGGAACCCGGCAACGGCCGTCTCCAAGGCGGCCTCGTCCAGGCGGTCTTCCGCCGCATACCCCACAAGGCTTCCGCCCTCCATGCTGAAAGCTTCCAAGCCTGCTTCGGCCGCCATGGCCGCAAGCAGGTCGCATGCGGGCTGGCGCAACTCGGCCGGGCAATCCACGCCGAACGATACGGACACGTAATCCATCTGGTCTACATTTTTTTGCAAAATTAACAATTTGCCGCTTATGCCGCAGCACGCTGCGCCGTGGCTGCCTTCCTCCACGGATGTTCGCACCGGGTCCGGCGGCGCTCCCCGGCGAGTACCACGCCCCGGTACTACTAATACCACGCCCCGGTACTAACAGTACCACGGCTTGGTACTGACATTACCACGGCTGGGTACCGCCGCCGGTATGGTAAGACGCAGGCGGCAGGCAGCCCAGTGAGTC
>R18__coassemble_1309_pt1 | contig 40571 bp, 53 predicted proteins | sample R18__metabat2_low_PE_037 | metagenome-assembled genome bin R18
GACTCGAACCCTGGACCCACTGATTAAGAGTCAGTTGCTCTACCAACTGAGCTAAGGGTGCTCCTGCCTTGTTTGCGGTTGCAAAGTTAGCGCCTTTCCGGCAAGCTGCAAAATCCCGGGGCTTTTTTTTTGCGCCCGGTTGCGGTTTGTGGAAAAACATGCGCCGCATCGGGGCCGCAAAGCCATGTAAACACTGCTGCCGCCGCAGCGGCCGGGGCAAGCCCTGTCCCTACATTTTGGAACACATTGTTCCACATAGATCCCAGCGTCTCCGCAGCGTGTGTTGTGTTTCATTCCCGCAAGCCAACACTTGCGCCACGACCTGTACCACGGCTTGGTACCGATAGTACCAAGCCGTGGTACAGGTGGTACCAAGCCGTGGTACAACCGGTACCGCGCCGTGGTATTTATAAGGAACACAGCAGACTCCCATGCCGTAGTGGCTTTGAGTCTGAATACATCATTACGGGTAAAGATGCCCTTATGGGCGGTAGGGATTTCCATTTGGTTATAAAAGGCGTAGTGTTTCGCCCACCCAACATGGCGGAACGAGTTCCTTTCCGTGCAGATTTCCAAACGCGCCGTAGAGGCGCGGCTTGCCGCGTCTTCCTACATAATACTAAGACGGGGCAAGCCCCGTCTCTACAGCACATAATGAAAAGCCCATGCAGCGAGATATCTGTGCCGCCGCATCGGCCGTGGCAAGCCACGTCCCAACAGCCCGGGAATCATTGCCAAAGGTGTCGGCTGTCACTGTTAAGGCCTTTCTGTCTTAGGTTGGAAAACCTTCCCGAAATCAGAAAAAAAATCGTGGCTGAGCAATTTTCTGCTATGGGACATTGTTACTACCTTTGCGTGGTAAAAGCGTAATGTTGTTTCAAAATGAAGAAAAGCCTATTGCTTTTTTGTGCGTTCCCCATTATGGCTTCTTGTTCTTACAATGTTGATCAGGAAGAAGCTGTAAGAGTTCAAGTTCCTATTGTGGAAGCTATTGATTCAAGTCTTTTTCCATGTCAAGAAACTGTAGAAAAGATGTTTGGGAGGTATTCCTATAGTACTATAGCCGTAGGTGTTGTTGATGTTGATGAAGAATACGATTTCCAAAAAGTAGAAGTCAAAAAGGCGCAAGGTAAGGATGTTTTCATTTATGAGGTCCCGTCTAAAAATGTCAGCTCTCTTGAGGATATTCTGGTTGGAGTTGGTGATGGGAATAACATAGAAGTAAAGATGTATTTCAAAGAAATATCCAGATATAAGTATTCCCTTTACAACCAAGACTATGAACCCATCTATGATGTTGAATATAACGAATTGACGAATGCAATAAATATAACCAAAATCTATGGGAATGATGTCACCGTTTTGCCTTTGACAAGGGCTTTAAGCCAAAAGACGTGGTCATATTTGTGTAATGGAGCCATAACGGCGGGTGGTCTCGCGGCAACGTTGGTTGGTGCAGTGCCAACTGCGGGGGCGACAATCGGTTTGGCGGTGTGCTCTTACGTCATAGCATCTGCGTTGTGTTGATCAACCGCAATCGGTGAGTTATGGAGCGGATAACATGTCCACATTGCCATAATGTGTTGAGTCGGTGTAGAATAGGGCTGAAATTCCATTCTGGCACGGGTGGGTTTGGAACGAAATGCAATCGTTGCCAACAGTTTGTATGTCTTTCAAAAGGTGGGTTTAGGTCGTGGCATTATGCCCTAATTGGAGGATTGTCGGGCTTTTGTGGATGCATAGCAGAAGATCTTCTGGATACATACAGCCTGGGTGTGTTCACTGTTTTCTATGTTTCCGGGTATGTGTTGTTGTGGTTGGTAATGTTTGCCGTCAATTCCATTAGAGCGAAGTAGGCAAAACATTTGACACACTCCCGCCACGAGTAAGCGGGGATTATCCGTTGCGGGAAAAAAATAAAACATACACCTCCGCACTTGGAAAGTGTGGTGTTGACAAAACACGTGCCCCGGGAACGTTTTTGAGAGGGTTCGGGAAGGCTCCGACTTGGTGGGCCCAACAACAAACCTGTGGCTTTTAACAAGCTCGTCTTCCCATTTGCCAATGTCATAAAAGGTGGGATGTTTCGCTGCGCCCAACATGGCGGAACGGACGGTTTGTCCGTAATGCCCAACATGGTGGAACGACTTCCTTTCCGTGCAGATTCCCAAGACGCGCCGTAGAGACGCGGCTTGCCGCGTCTTCCTGCATAATACTAAGACGGGGCAACCCCCGTCTCTACAGCACAGAATGAAAAGCCCATGGCAGCGAGATATCTGTGCCGCCGCAGCGGCGGGGCAAGCCACGTATATACACACCTCGGAATGAAAAAGCCCGCGTAGCGCAAGGCCGCCGCCCGGGTTATTTCAGGAAGCCGTACTTGTAGACCTTTTCTGCTATCCGTGCGGCGAGGGGCTTCTGCGCCGCACGCAGCCGTGCAATCAGCCGGGTGTATTCGTGGTCCGCACTCTTGTTGTTCATCTTCATCTTGCCGCGCGCGTCCGGGGAGAATCCTTGGAAGCGGGTGCGGATGTCGTAGAACGAAGCGTCCGCCACGGCCCCGGGCTGCGAGTGGTAGTAGCGCCACAGCTCGCGGGCCGCGTCCATCACCGCCAGGGCTTCCGCCGAGAAACACTCCGCTATGGTGGGGAGTGCCTTTTCCTGCGCCGGGGCTGCGGTTTCCGGGGCCGGGGGGCTGAATAGGTCGGCCTGCCGCCCGGCGGCTTTCCGCTGGCGCTTGGCCGGGCCGTGTATGAAATTGTGCATGAAGTGGTTGCGGAACAGGTCGCCCGCGCCCACCTCCTCCTCTGTGAAAGGTATCCAGTGGTTGGGTTTTGGTGATGCAGGCGGGACGCCTGCGCTCCCAGTGTGTGGTTGAAATCGGGATGCCTGCGTTCCCGGTGTGTGTGGTTGAAATCGGGATGCCTGCGTTCCCAGTGTGTGTGGTTGAAATCGGAACGCCTGCGTTCTCGGAGCGTCTGGTTGAAATCGGGATGCCTGCGTTCCCAGAGCGTCTGGTTGACAGCTGCTCCCAGGCCACGGTGCTTATGCGGTTCTGGCCGTGGAAGAGGGCGTAGGCTATGCAGTCGGCCTGGAAGCCGAGGTCTTCCTCCCACCCGGCGTCCGGGTAGAGGAACTGGTCTCGGTCGTTCAGCCAAGTGGCTTCCATGCAGTGGCGCACGGATATGTAGACGCAAGCATGGACAATGTTGTCTTGGGATATCTCAAGAAACGAATAATGGCCATTTGATTTTTCATCAACAAATGCACAATAGCGACCATGTTGGAAGTCATTGCCACAAGGTATTAACACCCCAATGCTTTTGGTATATGTGTTTCCGCTTTTTATAATCCAATTATTCATCAACTCCCCATCTGGAGCATATAGAGTTTTCTTTATTTGAAACACACCATCTTTGTCATACACATCGCTTTTTGTGTGTGTGAATGTTTCATGCAGCCCGGTGTGCCATACGAAGAAGCCTATGGGGAAGCTGCCCTTGACATTGTCAAAGGTGTTGGCCGGCACAAGGAAACTGCTTCCAAGTTTTGCCCGGAAAAACCTGCGGAAATGGCGGAAATTCGGTGCTTGCGCAATTTTCGGCTTTGGAAAGGCATGCGTCTTTGCACCATAGTTTGCAAGCGTCATACGGCAGCCGTTGCAATAGCATAGAAGCAGCATAAACACGGGGTTTTTGCCGTGTGCCGCCTACAACTCTTTTTCTGCGGCTCTTGTTGTGGGTATGCCTCAAACGTGCTAAGTTTGTGTTATCCAATTGTTACCCGTGAAAACCCGGGTGGCTTGGGCAACAAAAAACACTGCTATGAAGACATCTGGTGTAGGCGGGCCGGTAAGGCTCAGGATGAAAAAGCTCGCCGGCGGCGGTACGAGCCTTTACCTTGACATATACGTTTGCGGGCGGAGGTCATACGAATTTCTAAAATTATATCTCGTGCCGGAAAGGGGAAAGGCCGACAAGGAACGCAACAGGCAAACACTGCAATTGGCCAACGCGGTAAAGGCGCAAAGGGTGTTGGAGGTGCAAAGTGGGCGGTTCGGGATAGTGCGCGACTTGGCCGGCAAGACGCTTTTTTTTGAATACTACAAGGTGATGTGCGAAGAGCGCAAGGCGGTTGAAAGCACCGGCAACTACGGCAACTGGATAGCCTGCCTCCGCCATATGGAGCGTTATTGCGGAAACGCCGGCCTGACCTTTGCTGACGTAACGCCAAAATGGGTGAGGGGGTTTCGCGACTACCTTGAAAACGGCGCGTCCTCTTGGTCGCGCTACGGCACGGAGTGCGCAGGCGGCAAGCCTCTGTCCCACGGCACAAAGCTGTCGTATTTCAGCAAGTTGAAAGCTTGCCTGTCAAAGGCCGTCGGGGATGGCGTGATAGGGAAAGACCCCTCGCTCGGCGTGGAGGGGTTCAGGGTTGAGGATAGTAGGCGCATGTACCTTACACAAGAGGAAGTGCGTGTGCTGGCCGCTACTCCGTGCGACATGCCAGGTGTGAAGCGGGCTTTCCTTTTCTCGTGCCTTACCGGTTTGCGCCGCAGCGACATATTGCGGTTGGCTTGGGGCGACGTGCATATGCAGGGAAACTATGTGCGGCTTATTTTCAGCCAAAAGAAGACGAAAGGCCAAGAGTACCTTGACATATCTGACCGGGCAGCGGCCTTGCTCGGGGAAAGGGGGGGGGCAGATGACCGCGTGTTCGGAGACGTGCCGACCACGTCCGCCACAAACGCGGCCATAAGGCGGTGGGTGCGAAAGGCCGGCATTGACAAGGATATAACGTTCCACTGCGCAAGGCACACGTTCGCCGTGATGATGCTGGACTTGGGAGCGGACATCTACACCGTCAGTAAGCTGTTGGGACACCGCGAACTTTCCACCACGCAGGTGTACGCCAAGGTGCTTGACAAAAACAAGCAAGCCGCGGTAGGTTTGATACCGGACTTGCTTGGAAGTTGTGCGGAGTGAACCCTATGGCTGGCGGCTACTGCACGTACATCGTGCCTTTGCCGGTGAGTAGCCAGTTGGCCGACACGCCGCAGTCCCTTATCAGCGGCACGAGCCACCCCACTTCAAAGAAGCCCCTGCCGAGGTCTTTTCGCTGTGCGTAGAAGTGGCGGCGGTCTATGCCGTTGGTGTTGCAGAATGTGCTGGAGTTCTTGACCAGCTTGTTTTCAAGGGAAGTGTCCAAGGCTGCGAAAAAGCGTTCCATAATAGCTATGGTATCTTGGTTGTAGTTCCTACGTCGGCTCATACCCTTTTCTCCCCTATTTCTTCAAGCAGCCACTCCACCTCCGAGTAAAGCCTTTCAAGCGTGTGCGATGGCTGGCCGTCCACCTTGCAGCGGTCAATGTCTTTGGCAACCTCCGTGAGGAAGCCTTGTATTTCTGACGGTGAAACGGGTTCCCCTTTTACTTTCCGTTTCAGGTAGGAAATAAAGTCAAGGTGCTTTTGGTATACCCCAGTCTGTCCCATCACTCCTCACGCTTTATGAAATACACAGGCTCTATCGGCATCAGAGCCTTATCCTCCTCTTTCATTTGCCCATAGTATGAAATCCATAGCTCCTCGAACTCCACACCGTCTATCAAGCGCACGTTGTACACCCTCGCTTCCGTCTTTGCGGTTTCTGCAAAACGCCCGGAAGTAACCACTATAGGGGTGTCCCCTTTTGCAACTGCGGATATTTGGCGCACTGTGTCCACGCTCACGGGGTTGTCGGGGCCATAGTGCTTGACCTGCACCTTCAGCCTTTCGCCCGACGCTCCCAATGGGTGGCTGTAAGCGATGATGTCAACGCCTCCGTCCTTGCCTTTCGGAGCTACGAATGGCGTGTAGTACCCCATGGCTCTCAATAGTGCGGCCACCAAATCCTGGAACTCGTAAGGCGTGCGTTCCCTTATATAGTTGTAGCGGTCGTCGCTGGCTTGGGACTTTATGTCAGAGAGCGACAACTTCCCTCCCGAGTCAACCTCCATATCCGGAGTTTCGGATGTCTGTTCGCACTGCTCTTCCCACTTGTGGTATGCCTCGGCTGCTTTTAGGTACACTTCGGCTGCTGGGAGTTTGAGGGCTTCCCTCCCATCGTCGGTGATGTACCAAATCCCGTCTTTCCTCTTGATAAATCCGGCCTTGTTCAGGTCTATTGAATAGTATACTAGTGCCGTTCGCCACCTCGGGTGTTCGCTTGTCTCCTTAGGGAGGGCAGCTTCCCATTCGTCAAGGTGGTACTCTGTTGGCACGGCCTTTATGAGATCCGACCTCCTCATCTCCCCTCCGTTCTTTTCAAGCAGCTCCAACACGGCTTTCTCCATGCGTGCAGCCAAGGCTGCGCTGCGGCTCAGTTCCTTTTCCATTCCCGTATGTGTTTAAAAACCTTTATCTACAAGTATCTTGACAACCTTGAATACGCTCATTATCATTGAGCGCGGCAGATCTTCGTCAGGGTGTTCGGGGTTGTGCGAACGGCAGGTTACGTGTTCCCTGTCCGAGCCTTTGAGGACTTGCTTCGTGATACGCCTACCGTCTTTCAGTGCAAGCACGAAAACACCTCCATAGCCAAAGTACTCATACCACAGCTCAACCCTCCTCAGCAACATTTTCGCGCCCGGCGGTATTGTCGGGGACATTGACTCGCCGCTTTCCTCCATCAGGAAATCACCCTCCCTCGCACCGGGGAACGGCACCATAGCCACTATGTACTCCGACTCGTTCGTTTCCCAGCTTGTGCCGTGGAAACCTCCTACGGAGTCAAGGTTCAAAAGCGGTACGAGCGGTGCGTTTTCCGTATAGGGTTCGTTTGTTGCGATTTCCGTGTTGTCGCTTATTTCTTTTTCTGGATTATTTATCATTTCCCCTGACCCGGTAAAGAGCCAAACGTTGTTTAGATCTGGATATTTGGTCAAAATCTTCCCTGCGGCTTTCTTCCCCAAATCACTATATCCTTTCTTTGCACGGCCTATCAGACCACTGGAAAGCCCAGCTTCCTTTGTAACCTGATTATCGTTTAACCCCTTGTATTTCATATAGTTACAAAGCCTATCTATAATCCTTTCCTCGTTCATTGTGTGATTATTTATTTGTTTTTGATGGATTTTTTATCCATAAAATTTGTTTTATATAGACTTTATTTCTAATTTTGCACTGCAATACCAATTTGAGCGCGGGCAACACCCGTTGTTTTAGCGCAAAAATAAAAAAAGAGTAGTGCCTAACAAGACAAAACACACAATGACTTTCAAAGAATTGTACAAGACTGCGAAAAAACGCCCGACAGCCGGGCAGCTTTTCATCTCGGATGTGGCGAGGATGACCTGCCGTTCCGAGACCACGGTTAAAATGTGGCTGAGCGGCAGGCAGGTGCCGGATGCACTTGCGTGCAAGGTGATAGCGAGAAACTATGGTGTGGGAGAGGACGAGCTGTTCCCCTCCGCCGATGGAAAGGGGGTGTGCTGTGATGATTGTTGAGAACGCGGTGTTTTGTGTGTGCAGTGCCGCGATGTTTGCGGTAACATTCATAGGCGCGGCTTTCTATGGGGCTTGGTGGCACTGGGGGACGGCCTTGGGCTGCGCTATTATGTTTTGGGTGTTATACACCGACAAGGACAATGACGGCCGCAACGTCAGGAGTGTTTTAAAAAGCAAGCTTTCCACCCTGTTGGGGAAAATCCGCAAGGGTTAAACGTTCGGCTATGACGGTTGAGGAAAGGCTTGAAAGGATAGAGCGGCTGCTGGTTGTGGCACAGAAAAGCGTGCTGACCGTGCCTGAGGCTGCATTGTTGCTCGGTTTGACGGAGGGGCGTGTAAGGCATTTGTGCTGCGAAAGGAGCATACCCTACTACAAGCGCGGCGGCAGGGTGTATTTCAAGCGCGACGAGGTGGAGGGCTGGCAGTTGGAAATGCGTGTGCCTACCTACTCGGAAATGGAAAAGGAGGCCGCCACACGGGTGGTGCTGTCTGGTGTTGGAAAGAAAATCAGGAAATAAAAAACGAGTGAAAAACATGAAAACGGTAATTTTAAAGCGGATTCGACTGCTAAATTTCAAGGGAGTGAGAGACTTGCAGGTGGAGTTCGGCGCAGCGGAAACCGTGGTCTCAGGTTGCAACGGCTCGGGCAAGACGACCCTGTTTGACGCTTTCACGTGGGCCCTATTTGGTAAGGACAGTAAGGGACGCAAGGATTTCAGGATAAAGACGCTCAGCCCCGACGGGGAAGCCGTTGCAAAATTGCCCCACGAGGTGGAAGCCGTCCTTGAAGTGGACGGGGAGGAGGTTGTTCTCTTGCGCAGGTTCAATGAAAAGTGGGTCAAGCGCAGGGGGAGCGCGGTTGAAGAGTTTTCCGGCCATGAAGAGGAAAGGCTGTGGAATGGTGTCCCCTGCTCTGTAAGGGAATACCAGAACAAGGTCTCGGGAGTTTGTGACGAGAATGTTTTCCGAATGATAACCGACCCGGCCTTTTTCCCAAATTGCAAACCGGACGTGCAGAGGGCTATCCTTGTGCGCATAGCTGGCGAAGTATCCGACGAGGAAGTGGCCGAGGGCAACCCCGAGTTCGCCTCTTTGCTAAAAAGGCTGAGCGGCAAGGATTGGTCGGAATACAAGCGTGAGTTGGCCGCAAAGAAGCGCCGCCTGAACGCCGAGGCCGCCGGCATACCAGAGCGTATTAGTGAGCGTTTGCGTGAGATGCCCGAGCCTTTGGATTACGAATCCCTTGAAAGGGGGTTGGCCGCAAAGGAGGCCGAATTGGAGGAGGTAGAGAAAATCCTCTCGGATGCCGGCGCGGCTGGGGAAGCCAAGAGGAAAGAGATGGGGGAAGCCGTCTCCAAGCTTTACGACCTGAAAATCGTGGTGAAAGACCTTGAGGCAGAAGCCGAAGCCGCCGAGCGTGCCGAGCTAAAAAAGGCGGCTGAAATCCGCACTGCGGTAGAGGAACTTTCAAAGTCAAGGGGCAGGTGGGAGAAAGAGCTGGAGGCGGCTCGTTCAGATATTGCCGCCTTGAAAGCGAAGCGGGCAGCCTTGCTTGCTGAGTGGCGTGGAATAAGCGCCGAGGGGGTTTCTTTCCGCGACGGGGACTTTGTATGCCCCGCTTGCGGCAGGGCTCTTGACTTGGACGGCGTGGAAAGGCGCAAATTGGAAATAGAGGCGGCTTTCAATAAAGATAAGTCCGAACGCCTTTCTGCCAACGTCAGGAAAGGCAATCAGGTGAAATCCGATATGGAATACCTGACGCGGCGGTGCGGCGAGCTGGAGTTCACCTTGTCTGAGGTATCAAAAGAAATATCCGAATTTGAGGGAAAGCTTTCGGAAAACCCAGCACCGCATAGCGAGTGCGGCTGGCGCGCAAAGCTTGAAGCGGACGAGGGCTACATTAAGGCGTTGAGAGACGTGGTTGAACAGGAAAGGATACTGGAGCTGATGTGCGAGTCTCCTATGGATTTAAGTGCGGAACGCTCCCGCAAGGAAACCCTTGACTTGGAGGTAAGCTCATTGAAAGACCGCCTCGCCGGAAAGGAGCGGTTGGAAAGGAACAAAGGGCGCATAAGCGAGTTGGAATCTCAGCTGTCCGCAATATCCGAGGAAGTTGCCGGCTTGGAACGCGAGGAATTTTCCATACAGTCTTTCTCAAAGGCGAAGATGGAGGCCTTGGAAAGCAATATAAACGGGCTGTTTGAACACGTGCGCTTCAAGCTTTGGGAACGCCAAATAAACGGAGGGGAAGTTGAAACCTGCGAAGCCGTAGTTGGGGGCGTGCCTTACTCGTCGCTGAACAGTGCCATGAAAGTGAACGCCGGACTTGAAATCATAAACGCCATATGCTTGTATGAGGGAGTGCACGCACCGATTTTCATAGACAATGCGGAAAGCGTCTCGGAGCTTTGCGAAACGAGTTCGCAGGTTATACGGCTGATGGTTGACGCGGCCTACCCTGACTTGTGGATAACCAAGAGAGACTTTTGAAAAACACATCCTATACAACCAAAAACACAAAGAAACAATGGAAGATTTGAAAGAGTTGCAGACAGCGGGTAAGAAACCCGTGGAGCTGCTGAAAGCCGTCATCGGCGCACCCTCGGTGCAAGAACAGTTTGAGAACGCCTTGGGCGACCACAAGGACGCTTTCGTGGCTTCGCTGATAGACCTCTGGGCGGGAGACAAGGCCTTGCAGGGCTGCCAGCCGGGCGCGGTGGTTATGGAGGCCTTGCGTGCGGCCACGCTGCGGCTGCCGCTGAACAAGGCACTTGGGTTCGCCTACATCGTTGTTTACAACAACAGCGTAAAGGGCGAGGACGGCAACTGGCGGAAAGTCCCCACACCGACTTTTGTGCCGGGCTACAAGGGCTACATACAGCTGGCGATGAGGACGGGGCAGTACCGAACCATAAACGCCGACGTGGTATACGAGGGGGAGCTGCGCAAGGTTGACAAGCTGACCGGCTGTATAGCTTTCGACGGCGAGAAGAAGTCGGACACGGTCGTGGGTTACTTCTGTTACATAGAGCTTCTGAACGGCTTTTCAAAGACGCTGTACATGAGTGTTGGCGATATGGCCGCCTATGCAAAACGCTATTCCCCGTCCGTGGGTAGGAACACCAGTGTGGAACAGCTTGTGGACAAAGCCAACGAACCCTTTGTGGCAAAGCGTGTTGGCTGGGAGGGTAACTTCAACGATATGGCCGTGAAGACGGTGGTGAGGCGTCTGCTTTCCAAGTACGGCTACCTGTCCGTTGAAATGCAGAACGCCATATCGGGAGACGTGGAGTCCGACGGAGCGGTTTCCGTGGTTGGGGATACTGAGAACGCGGTTGAGACTGTCCACTTGGAGGCCGTTGAGTATGAGGAGGTCTCCACGGAAGCCGCCTCGGAGGCTGGGGTTGACAAGGAGACGGGAGAGCTGCTTGGCGAACCTGGGTACTAAACGTAAGGAGGTCTTGGCGTGGTTATGGAAGTGCTTGGGAGCGGAAGCGACGGTAACTGCTACCTGCTCCGTGCGGGAAACGGCGAGGTGCTTATGCTTGAGGCCGGGGTTGGTTTCACCGAGGTGAAGAAAGCCCTCGGGTGGAGCTTGCGCGGGCTTGTGGGCTGCGTTGTGAGCCACAGGCACGGCGACCACGCCAAGTACCTGCCTGATACCCTAAGGTGCGGCGTAAGGGTGTTGGCGTTGCCTGACGTTACGGAAAGGCTGTCTACGGCCTATGCCGTGTTCGCCAAGGCTGCCGAACCCATGAAAGGCTACCGTATGGGAGGTTTCAGGGTGCTTGTATTGCCGGTGGAACACGATGTGCCTTGCGCGGCTTTCGCGATAAGCCACCCCGAGATGGGCAGGTTGTTGTTCGCCACGGACACAGCCGCGTTGCGGTGGCGCGTGGAGGGGCTGACACAAGTCATGATAGAGGCCAACTACTGCCCCGAGCTGTTACAGCGCAACGTTGAATCGGGCGTTGTGCCTACGGCCTTAGCCTTGCGCCTTTCGAGTACGCATATGAGCATAGGCTGCGCGGCGGAGTGGCTGCGGCGTTCCGACCTTTCGCAAGTGTCAAACGTGGTGCTTTTGCACCTGAGCGGCACTAACGGAGATGCGGATTATTTCCGCAGGGTTGCCGGGGAAGCTTGTGGGAAAGCGGTTGCCATTGCCGCGAGGGGGCTCAGGCTGGACTTTTCAAAAGTTCCTTACTGACGAAGAAAGCCCTTTAAGGGTGCGAAAATGGTTGGGCGGAATAATTCCACACGAGGAACACGAAACGCCGCCAAAACAAAAACAAACGGACAAAAAACGGCTTTTTGGTATGGACAACACAACATACAAAACCGCTGCGGCGGAAAAAATGGTTTTCAAGCGGCAATGGGTGGAAGCCCTGAAGGGGCTGCCGGACGACTTGCGGCTGCGCGTCTACGAGGCCGCGATGGAATACTCTTTCTACGGTTCGGAACTTGGGTGTGGGGACGCAGTTGTGGAAACGGCATTCAGGTTCATCAAGGCCGACATGGACTGCGAAAACCCTGAGCAATACACACCTCTAAAAAGCGGGGAAAAGGCTTCGGAACGAGATCGAGAAGAAAAGAACGGAAAACAAAAAGAAAGCTATAAAGCAAAAGAAGAAAAAGGAAAGCGCACAAAGGAAAAAGAAGAAAAAGAAATATACAAAGAAAAAGAAAAGGAAGAAAAGACTCAAGCCATAAAAGAACTGCAGCTTAATCAGCTGCAGTCAGAAAAAGCGTCAAAGGGGGATGTTTCTCCGCTGCGCTCCGAAACATCCTTGTCGTCTCCGCAAGACGGAGACGACAAGGTGGCAGGTAGAACAGAGGCTATGGTTGTGCTGGAGTATTTCAACAAGAAAATCCAAAACACCCCAATACCGGGACTCGCCAATATGCGCGGCACAAGGTTGGCAAGGACAAAGGCGCGCCTGTCGGAATATGGAGGGGAAAGTGTGCGAACCGCCATAGATAAGTTTGCTGCTTCACGGTTTCTACAAGGCGGTGGGGACAAGGGCTGGACGGCGTGCTTTGACTGGTTCATAAGGCCGAACAACTTCCCGAAAGTGCTTGAGGGCAATTACGACAACGACAAAACTGGACTTACATATGGAAAAGAGGGTGGAGGCAAACTTCAAGATAGACGCGGCCGCACTGAAAGCACGGCTGTTAGCCCGGAAGACTACGAGGAGGCCTTTTGAGCTGCCCTTGACAACGGAGCAGTGCAAGGATATGCTTTTGGTGGCATACCAGAGCGAGGTGGAGTTCCGAGGGCGGAAGTTCGTGGACGACGGCTTCGCCGCCAAGCACTCCGCACTCGTGGCCGAGGCGTTGGTCGGTGTAGGCGGCAAGTTCGGAGTGCTGATGTGCGGACTTTGCGGCAACGGCAAGACTACAATGCTGCTGGCGGCAAGGTCTGTATGTTCTTACCTCTCCGACTGCGGACTCATAGGGCGCGAATGGTCTTTCCCGGTGCTGGACGCTAAAGAAGCTCGGCATTACGCCAAAGACCGGGCGAAATTTGAAAGCATTGCTGCCAAAGAGTGCCTCGGTTTGGAAGATATCGGGCGCGAGGCCACGGAAGTCTTGGAATACGGCAACGTGCTGAACCCCGTCATAGACTTGCTGGAATACAGATACCGGGACAGGCTTTTCACTATGGTCACGACAAACCTTACCGCAAGGGACATACGTGCAAAGTACGGAGACCGCATTGCCGACCGGTTCAATGAGATGATGAAGGTGGTGGTATTCAAAAACCCATCGTATAGAGGGGCTATTGCAACGCCTTAAAAACGCCGCCTAACGGCCTAAAACAACACGGCTGGCACAACTTACCACAAAAGGCGCAAAACGCCGCCAAAACGCAAAAAAGAACGGCCAAAAACGGCATTTTACAAACAAAACACACAAACACGCAAACGCAAAAACGACACAAACATGGAACTGCACACGAAATACGACCCCGGTCAGGAACTCTGGTACATAGACTCGAACATGCTGTGCCACGGCACGGTCGAGTCCGTCTTCGCAAGGGGCGGAAGGAGGGCCGCCACGTCATACGTGCTGGCCGGGCAGCCCTGCACAAGGCCGGAAAACACCCTGCACCCGACTAAGCAAGACCTGCTGGACGCACTCTCCAAACAGGCAGGGTAGGCAAACACTAACGCAAAAAACACATGAAAATGGAAAAGGAAACATTGCAGCAAAAGGCCGAAAGGCTGAGGATCATACACAAGGAGGCCGCAAAGGCCGTGCAGCGCGGCGGCAAGTGGGGACACCGCGAAGACGGATGGCTCTACGACCCCGGGCTGTTCCACACCGTCCACCACCGCGACCCGGCGGGGCAGGAACTCTACGTGCAAGCCTGGGGTGACCCCGAGGACGACACACCCACCAACGGCAGGTGGCCATCGTCCCAATACGCCGAAGAAAACCCCGAGGAAGCGGCGGATTCGCTCATCTTCCTACTCCACGAACACCGGACCCTGGCCGAACTCGCCGAATCCGCGCTGTACAACCTCGGGATGGCCCCGGCGGACTACGCGGAACACTGGGAATGCGACTGCCACAAGTGAACAACTGAAACAAAAACACGGCGCGGGCGCGGATATTATCAACCAAAGGGGCGCAAAAAGGTGCGTCCGGTTATATAGTGTGTTTGGCCGCAGCCCGCGCCGACTTTCAAACAAGCAAACAAGGACAAAAGCAAACCGTAATGGAACAGAAAATCAAAATCGACGGGCGCAACTGGCACGAGGTCTACAACCTCCCCTGCGTGCTGTCCCTCACAAAGACGCCGCGCGGCACCGTTGTCCGCATAGCAAGGGGAGGGGGGCTCTCCAAGGACGTGCGCCAAGGCCGCACCATCGTCTCCGAAGACGGATTCAGCACGGCGGACACAATCCCCGGGACAAAGGGAAAGGAGGGTGCGCCATGTACCTGACAACGTTCGCAATCGTGGCCGCAGTGGGGGTCCTGTGGGCGTGGAACTTCGCACGCGAGGTCAGGAAAGGGAAACGCAAATGAACACGCGGCACGAACACCTCGGGCAAGCCCGGCGGCTCGAACCCGGGCAGAGCATCACTGTGCCGACCCTCGCCGAGGCCGCATACCTCGCACGCAGGCTCAACACCGAGCGCGGATGGGGCAAAAAGCTGCCGCCATCCGGAAAGGCCAGGCGGCTATGCATAGTCCCCTCCGAGGGGGGGGTACGTGCTGGTCTGCAAGGCCGGACACGAGGGGGTGTTTTGAAATGAAACAAGGCAAGGCGCGGGGGGCAGCCCCGACCATCCCAATTTAACCCGGTGCAAAAGGAGCATCGCGTTTGGTTTTTGCAAGCAGGGGACGAACCCGCGCCGCCTTTAATCTGAAAGCAAACAAGGAAACAATGACCGCAGCAATAGCCGTTTTTGTAACGATAGCCGCAATAGGCAGCGCACTCGATACCGACACCGGGCGCATGTGTGTGGGAATTATAAAGGGCAAAATAAAAAGCAAAATTGCAAAACGAAACAAAATGGGACTATGATTGAGAAAGTTACAGTTGGAGAAAAGAATTGGGACGAAGTGTTGCAAACACCCGGGGTAAAGGGGGTTCGCAAGGACGGAGATTCCTTCGTGGTGGAAGCCGTGGACGAAAACGGCACGCCAATGTCATTCAGGCAAGGGGACACCATCGAGCTGGTGGACGGGCGTATAAGGAGTTGCGATTTGCGGAAGCGCTCACTCGGCGGAAGGTATTTCTACATAACGAGCCGTATAGCCGTGGCCGTGGCTGCGGATAGCGGGCGCAAGGTGGACAACGCAAGATGGGCGGCTATGAACTATTTCACCGACCCTTGGATGGCTGAAAGGTGCAAGGATGCCTTTTCAAAGTTTCTCTCCCAAAGTTCGGCTAAGGAAGCTGACAAGTAAAAATGTATTTTTGGTTCAGGTATCAACAACAAAGGGCTCGGCGCGCGTGAGCGCGGCAAGCCCGCCTTTTTAAACAACTGGGAAAATTAAATAAAATGGAAAACATAATCATAGGGCGGCTGGAAAGCTTGTCGCCCGAGGAAATAATCAACACGAAGTCGGGTACGCAGCTTGTAAAGCGCACAATAGTTTTGGACTGTTCAACACGGAACAACGAAACCGGAGAGACGTATGACAACCCTGTGCAGCTTGAATTCGTGGGTAAAGCCGCCACAGCCTTGGCTGGTTTCAGCGTGGGGAGGGAAGTGCGTGTGGCTTTCTCACTGAGGGGAAACCGATGGCAAAAGGACGGAAAGGAGCGCATTTTCACCTCCATTAGGCCGTACAGGATAGAAGCCGTTCCGCAAACCACTCAGCAGGTGCAACCATACGGTACGACTGCGGACGACATGCCTTTCTGATGGGCAAATCCGTTATCAAAAGGGCGGTTTGGGAAGCCGTTTGCAACCTCAAACCGGGGGAAGCCTACATAGAGAGCCAGTTCTCACTGCAAGACGGCTGCGAGCTGTGCCGAATGCACAACAGCCTGAACGCAGCTAAGCCCGGCAGGGCTAGCGCAAAGCGGCTGTGCGTGGAAATAGACCCTCACACCGCGCTTTGCACTATACGTTGCTGCACAACATCGGGTCGGTTTAGCGAAAAGGACAAGGAGCTGCGGCTCAGATGGGAAAAGGCAAATGCCGTAAAAGCAAGAAGAATAATAACAACAACGGATGAGGGATCGGGGGGACGCGGCACAACCGCAGTGGAGGAAAACGGCAGGTAGGCACGCCTGTAAAACAGTTCTCAAAACGGTAGTGGGCCCCGACCTTTTCCAAAGGACGTGCTGCAAACTTATCGGGGTGGGGGTGGTTAGGGAATACCGCTTTCACCCCGTAAGGCGTTGGCGTTTTGACTACGCTGTTCCGTCCGCAAAGGTGGCCTTGGAGGTGGAGGGGGGAGTCTGGACAGGTGGACGACACACCAGGGGCCAGGGCTTTCTCGGAGATATGGAAAAGTACAACACGGCCACACTGATGGGCTGGAAAGTGCTTAGGACTACCCCAAAGGAACTCAACACCGCAGCAACGGTCAAAATGCTGGCCGCTGCGTTGAATGGAAATTATTGTGCTTTTTAGGCTCTTTTTCTAATTTTGCAATGGATAGAGCAATTGGGAAAAGACTTTTTGTTGCAAAAGAACAAGCTCTTTCCCCATATGGGGCAATCTGGTATAACTGAAATAAACGTAGGAAAAAGGATATGAAAACGGAAAAAGTTTTACTTTCTCAGGTGGTTGTAAACAAGGACAACCCACGCTCCATAAAGGAACGTAAATTGGAGACCTTGGTGGATAGGCTGCTGGCTTTCCCTAAGATGATAGGTATTCGCCCGGTCGTTGTCGACGGAAAGATGGTGGCCTTGGGCGGCAATATGCGGCTCAGGGCTTTCCAACGGATTGCGGAGTTTGAGTTTCCTGTATTGGCAAAGAGGCTCGCCGCCACTAAGAATTTCCAAAGGCTTTCAAAGCCAGAACAGGAGCGGTTGCTTTCCGATTGGCAGGGCTGGTTGGAAAAGCCCACCGTGGAAATTGCAAAGGCCGACGGCCTTAGCGAAGCTGAAAAGAGGGAATTCATCATAGCGGACAACGCCTCGTTTGGCGAATGGGACTACGACAAGCTCGCCAACGAGTGGGACGCGGGCGACTTGGTTTCGTGGGGTGTTGACGTTTGGCAGCCCGAGGAGAACGTGTACGGCGGACTTGGTACACCGACAGCCCCTGCCGTGGAGATTGACGGCGAGGATTCTGACGATATTGAAATTTCAGACGAAGCCTTGCCCGACGAGCTGAAAGGCCTTGACATTTCAAAGGACAACCTCCCCAAAATAGAGGGGGACGACAACACTCTTATGGAGCGCGTTATAATAGTATACCCAAAGGGGAAAACGTCCGATGTTGCCGCGCTGTTGGGGCTGCCGTCAATAGCAAAAGTGGTGTACAATATTGACGAATTGCAAGGGGCGTAGTCTTGGATTTTGGAGGGTTTGTCGCATACCACAATAAAGTGTACACGTTGGCTTGGCTATTATACAGGAATGATGTTTAACGAAGCTAAGTAGACAAGGTTTGAAATGCTAACATACGAGCTTGACAGATGGGTAGGAAAAAGGTTTGCGTGTTTATTACAGGCACAAATGGCGTAGGAAAAAGTTCGTTAGCGAGGGCGGCCATAAAACACTTTGGGGGGGTGAAATGTGAGGATGGTGGCGTTACATACCTGCGTGATGGTGGAGTGTGTCTTGCCGGGAGTTACAAGGTAAAGTTCGGGGGCGTAGACTGGCTGAGAGGCGGGAAAGGGAGTAGTACAAGCGTTCTTGCAAGTGTTGTTGAAGAAGGGCTTAAAACAGCTGACATTATGATATGCGAGGGGTCTTTTATGAACACATTCGGCCTTAACCTGAGTAATGCCCTGTTCAAGGCCGAACGCCACTTGGTGGTGAACTTGTATGCAGATCCGCTCGTTTTACACAGCCGAATTTCCGCCCGGTTGGGAGGCGACCGTGAAGCGGTGGCAAAACGGAATTGGAAACAAATCCTTTCACGCCAGCGCGATTCCATGAGAGCCGCATGCAAATGGCGGTCTATCGGGGTAAAGGTGCTACAAATAGACACGTCCCAAGCTTCCATTGAGGAATGCTTTGGGCAAATGCTTAACGCTGTAAACGAACTATGTACACAATAAGCGGCTATAACGACAAGGCGGTCGAGGATATGCTCCTATTGAGGCTCTCCAACAGCCAAAAGGCATTACAACTGCTTCCGTTGCACAGTATCGTAGACGTGAAAGGTGAATATAGAGAACTGGAACTAACAATCAAATAGGGACTATCTATGGCTTACTACCAATCCCCACGCTGGACGGCTGAAATAGCCGACTGCTCAATGCCGATGACATTTGACACTTACAGCAACTGCTCGTACGGTTGCCTCTACTGCTTTTCACAGTTCCAGAGGGCAATCGGCGGCGGCAAGGAAAAATACCTGAACAAGGAGGTGCGCAGCGTCAACGTTAAGAAGATAAGGAAAATGTTCACTGACCCAGACAACTATGGGGGGCAGTTCGCCACCTACATAAAGGAGCGCAGGGTTATGCAATGGGGTGGCCTTAGCGACCAGTTCGACGGGTTTGAGCGTAAATACGGCGTTACGCTGGAGCTGCTGCGGCTGTTTAAGGAGTTGGACTACCCATTGTGTTTCTCCACAAAGGCGACGTGGTGGACAAAGGACGAACGCTATATGGAACTGTTTAGGGGGCAGCGGAACTGGAACGTCAAGTTTAGCATAATCACAAACGACAAGGAAAAGGCTAGGGTTATAGAGCGCGGAGTGCCATCGCCGGAAGAAAGGTTGGAAGCCATCGGTAGGATTGCCGAAGCGGATGCCGGCGGTGCCACACTGCGGTTGCGCCCATTCATAATCGGTATCAGCACCCCGGGCTACCTTGACTTGATAAGGGAGTCTGGTGCGCGGGGGGCTACGGCGTTGTCCACGGAGTTCTTTTGCCTTGAAGAACGCTCGCGTCAATTGAAGTCGCATATGCCAGTCATAAACGAGCTGTGCGGCTTTGACTTGCTGGACTTTTACAGGAAGCACAGCACGATAGGCGGATACTTGCGGCTGTGCCGAAAGGTTAAGCGCCCGTTTATGGAAAAAATGAAAGCTGCGTGCGACGAAGCAGGTATGCGCTTTTACGTATCGGATGCCCATTTCAAGGAAATGTGCTGCAACGGCAGCTGCTGCGGCTTGCCGCCCACGTGGAACTATTCTCGCGGCCAGTTTTGCGAGGCTTTGCAAATAGCGAAAGACAAAGGTAAAGTAACTTGGGGGGACATAAAGGCCGATATAGAACGGCTGCACGGATACCAGTACACTCGGGCTGAGGGCTTTAACCTGAAAAGCAGCGAACATAGGGCGAAGTTTTACGGAATGACAATGGCTGGGTATATGAGGTGGACGTGGAACAACCCACAAGCCGGTCAAAGTCCGTATAAGATGTTCGAGGGTGTTTTGAAACCGTGTGGCAAGGATTCCGATGGAAACCTTGTGTACCAATATGCAAAGGAGGTCGCAGGTGAGACCAAATAGTGCGCAAGCAAAAAAGGAACACGTAAAGCAAGGCCGGATGGTCATCGTGGCCGAGCTTTACCGCAGGGGATGGAGCATACGCGCCATAGCCGAGGAAGTGAAAGCACGGCTGGGCGGAACTTGCTCCACGCGTACGGTATGGAACGACATAAGGGATTTGCTGTGCGAGTGGCGCGAAATGCGCGTGCGCGATGTTGACGCTTGCGTGCAGTTGGAGTTGGAAAGGGTCGACGAGTGCGTTCGCGAGCTGTGGGGGCAATGGGAAAAGAGCAAGGAGGACTGGGTGCGTGAAAACAACAAGCGCGTAGGACTGCCATCCGCCGGCGAGGACGGAAATGCCGAAATACAGACGGTAAAGCGTGAGAACAGTACGCAGAACGTTGTCGGGCTGGGCAACCCCGCCTATTTGGCCGAGATACGCATGCAGCTTTCGGAAAGGCGCAAGTTGCTTGGCTTGTACGACGCCGCCAAGGTGGAAGTTACCGGCAAGGATGGTTCGCCTCTGCTGCCCCAAGGGGAGGAGGCGCTGTTGCGTGAGGTAGACCGGCTTAGGGCTGCTTTGGAATTGTGAACAGGGTGGAAGCGTTGGCAAGGCTTGCGGAAACGCAAAGTAGGCTGTTGGGGTTGAACTCCCGTAAGCGGTTCGCCCAATTCCTGTGCTATGTGAAACGCGGCTACGAAATGAAGTGGTTTCACACAGCCATTGCGGACGCTTGTCAACGCCTCTTGGACGGCTCTTTGGGTACGGACAAACTTATGGTGTTCGTGCCGCCGCAGCACGGCAAGAGCGAAATAGTTTCAAGGAGTTTCCCTGCTTGGGCGTTGGGGGTTGACCCCTCTTTGAAAATTGTGGCGGCGAGTTACGCTTTCAGCTTGGCCGCACAATTTTCAAGGTCTTTGCAACGCCTGATGGATTCCGAACATTACGGGGCGGTTTTCCCACGTTCGCAGCTCGGTGGTAGGCAAGGTGGCTACGTCCGAGCTGTAGATATGTTTGAGATGGTGGGTAGTGGCGGTTTCTACAAGGCCGTAGGAGTGGGAGGTGCGCTTACAGGCACACCTGCCGATATCGGCATTATAGACGACCCGATAAAGGACGCGTTGCAAGCGTCCTCCCCGACTTACCGAGACAGGGTGTGGGAATGGTACACAGATGTTTTCCTTACGCGCCTACACAACGGCAGCAAGCAGCTGCTCATACAGACACGCTGGCACAGCGACGACCTCGCAGGGCGAATCTTGCGCAGAGAGGGCGGCGAGTGGTCGGTACTTTCCATACCTGCGGTGTGCGAAAGCGAGGGAGACGGCGCTCTGTGTAGCGGCAGGGCTATCGGTGAGCCGCTTTGGCCGTCAAGGCATTCGCTGGAAAAGCTGTTGGCGATGAAAGGGCGCAGCCCGAGGAGCTTCGCAGCCTTGTACCAGCAACGCCCGGTGGTTGAGGGCGGAAACATTGTCAAGAGGGATTGGTTCGGTAGGATAGCTTTGGCGGAGTTCAAGGCTTTGCGCTTCCGAGAGCCGGTGCATTTCTACCTTGACACGGCTTACAACAAGCGCAAGAAAAGCGGGGACAACGACCCGAGCGGCATATTGGCTGCATGCCTTATACACGGCACGGTGTACCTGTGCCACGCCCAAAAAGTGTGGAAAGAAATGCCCGACTTGCTGCGTTTCCTACCCGAATACATGGCAGCCCATGGGGGAGGTGGGCAGAGCAAGTTGAACGTGGAGCCGATGGCCAACGGGGTAAGCGTGGTGCAGATGTTGCGAGAAACAACGGGTCTTAACGTGAAAGAGACGCCTCGCCCGGTGGATAGCAAGGAGGTGCGCCTAAGGGCAGTATCCCCGAAAGTGGAGTGCGGCAGGGTTCTACTTGTGGAGGGTGCTTGGAATGAGGATTTCCTTGACGAGGTTTGCGGCTTCCCATCGCGCCCGCACGATGAGTTCGTTGACATTCTTGGCTATGCCGTGAACGATCTTTTGGGTGGAGATGACGACATAGATTATGGGGCTTTGGACAAATCTTGCTTGGGTTTTTGACATAATGAAAAGGTGATATGGTGCAAATTGATTTTTTCAAGGGTTACGCGGATGCTCTGACAGGGCGAGACCGAGAGTTTGAGGAACTTCTTTCGGCTGGAGACATAGACGCGGTAAAGGAGAAAATGGGTAGCCGTATGGAAAAGGCAGACGAGGCGTTGCGCGAATACAACGTTTCGGGCCACGAGGTTATGAAGCGTGAGGACAAGCTCATAACCGACAAGCGCGGCAATTTCATACGCAAGGAGGCTGTTTGGAAACTGCCTATACCGTACCAAAGCTACATAAACGAAGTTGCCTTGGTTTTCCTTTACGGTAGGCCTGTCAAGTGGGTGCAGCTTTCAGAACAGACGGACGCGGCTTTCGGCAGGTTCGTGGACGTGTTGAAGCGTACGCGCTTTGATAGTAAGATTAGGCAATGTAAGAGGCTGGCTGGTGCCGAGACAGAAAGTGCTATGCTTTTCAGGGTCTACAAGGGCGACGATGGGAAACCTAACGTGCAGGTGCGCGTGCTTGCACGCAGCAAGGGGGACGAGATTTACACTCGTTTTGACCAGTATGAAAACCTGATAACTGCGGCCTGGGGCTATTACGCCAAGGAGGAGAACAACACCGTGGCATACCATTTTGACGTGTTCACGCCAAAAGCCACGCACCGCTGCGTAAGGAGGGGCGCGAGCTGGGAAGTGGAGGTTGAACCAAACTTCGTAGGCAAAATTCCGCTTATAATATTCCATCAGGAAAAGGAATGGAAAGGGGTTGAGCGGCTTATACAGCGTGAGGAACATATAGCTAGCCGCACGGCTGACACCAACGACTATTTCGCCGACCCTGTAATGGTGATGGCAGCCGAGCTGATAAAGAACATGCCCGAGAAAAAGGAAGCCGCAAAGTTGCTGGTTACAAATGACAAGGACGGCACGGACAAGGCCGCGCGGTATCTTACGTGGGACAGCGCACCTCAATCCAAGAAAGATGAGTTGGAGTGGCTGCAAGGGCAAATACTTTCAAAGACGTTCACACCTAAGATAAGCCTTGACGCGCTCAAGTCCCTTTCAAACCTTTCCGCAAAGGCCTTGCGCACAGTTATGCTGCTTGCGGACATAAAGGCGGCAAGGCACAAGGAAGTGCACGATGAGCTGTTGGACAGGACGGCGTCGCTCATAACATCCATTATAGGCAACGTGCTTGACATTTCTTTGAAAGGGGAGTGCGAGCGGCTTGTCATAGGCCACGAGTTTCAAGAGCCGTTCGGGGACGATGTAAAGGACGGCTTGGACAACATCATACGCAGCATAGAGGCCGGTGTGCTTTCAGAAGAGAGCGCGGTGGAGATGAACCCGCTGGTGAAGAACGTGGAAAGGGAAAAAGAAAGGCTTTCTGCGGAAAAGAGCGGCAGGGAACGGCAACAATTATCCGTGTTCGGAGGCCTTGACGGCGATGTGGGCCCGCAAACTTTCGATGAAGGGAACAAGGCCGCCGCCGAGATGAAGTCCTAACAAAACGACTACCATTCCATGCCCATATCCCCTAAGGAAATAAAGGCGGCCACAGCCGCACGTATAAAGCGGACGGAAGCCTACGCAGAGAAAGTGCGAATGATGTTTGCAAGCACCGTTAGGGACATTGCATCCCTGAACAAGAAACTGCCTGACACAGGGGCTGGGGAGATGTATTCCTTTGACGGAGACACTGCGAAAACGCGTGGGGAAGTAGAGCGGCTTTTGAGGCGTTTGCACTCTGCTGCAACGCTGGCTGTAAAGCGCGGCATAGAGCTGGAATGGGATAAGGCGAATGAGGAATGCGACAAGTTGGTAGCCGGGGTTTTCGGCAAGGGGGTGCTTGATGGGAAAGGAAAGTGGGCGGCCTACACCCAGCGAAACAAGGCCTCCATGGAAGCCTTTATGAAGCGTGGGGACGGAGGCCTTGGGCTATCCGAAAGGGTGTGGAAGTCCGTTTCGCAGCTGCGGGAAGAAATGGAGGTTGCCATAACTGTCGCAGTCGGGGAAGGCGAGGGTGCGCGAAGCTTGGCGAAGTCCGTGGGGAAATACCTGAACAACCCAGACCTTATGTTTAAGCGTTTCAGGTACAAGGCCGGCGAAAGGGTCGTGAAAGACCCTGAAACAGGAGAAGTCGTGGGCAAGGAAACCGTGTGGGGAAAGAAGTGGAAAAAGCGCGTGAAAGACCCCGGAACGGGCAAGTTGAAATGGGTGGACTACGACAAGGACAGCTACAAGTTCGGGGCAGGGGTTTACAAATCGTCCGCAAAGAACGCTATGAGGGTGGCGCGTACGGAAACAAATATGGCTTACAGGCGTGCCGACCACGAAAGGTGGAAAGGAATGGACTTCGTGCTTGGGCAGCGGATCCAGCTGTCGGGAAACCACCCTTGCGAAGATATTTGCGACGATTTGGCGGGCGATTACCCGAAAGACTTCGTTTTTGACGGCTGGCACCCGCAGTGCTTTTGCTACGTAACACCGATAATGCCGAGCGTTGAGGAACTTGAAGCCAAGGCGGATGCCGAGCTGCGTGGGGAAAAATACGTTTTCAAGCAAAAACCCGTCAAGGATTACCCAGACGGGTTTAAGCGTTGGGTGGCCGAAAACTCCGACAGGATAGCCGCAGCACGCGCCAGTGGCAAAGAACCGTATTTCATAAAGAACAACTTTGGGGTTGTAGACAGGCTGCTTAATCCACAGAAATCTCTCACCACGCTTGAAAAGGCCGCTTTGCGCCATTCGGAAAGGACAGAGGCGGAGACAGCCAGTATCAAGGCACGCTGGGCTGAGAGAAAGGCGGAAAGGGCAGCGGCTGAACGCTCCGCCAAAGTGGCCGAGAATGTTTTGGCGGCTGCAAGGAAAGGCGGTTACAAGGCTTTGGGCGTTAGCGCAAAGGGACTTGAAGCAGCAGTAAAGGCAGGTGAGGTAATGGAGGTGAAGTCCCAGACGAAAGCCCTTGCAAAGGCTATGGCGGCTAAGCGTAGGCAAGTGTTGAAAGTGGTCGGAAACGTCCGAAAAGTGGCAGCCGACTACGGAGAGATTGACTTTGCCGCCTTTGAAGCTGCCGCAGGGAAAGGCCGTTTGGACTTGTTGCGCAAGGCTGCTGCCGACTTGGCTTCGCAGGTGAAAGCGCAGCGCAAGGCAGAAACCGCCTTGGGAGACGTGATACCAAACGTACACGAATGGCATAAGAAGTTCGCCATAGAGGATCTGAAAAAGGTGCATTTCGCAGTAGGGTCAAATATAAATGGTTATTCCAAACTTCCACTTGAAGAGCAGCTCAAGAAGTTAAAGTTTGAGGCTGAATATGTTGAACACCCAGAGAAATGGGTAAAGGGTAAAAAACCGTACAGCACGTGGGAAGTGGCAAAAGCCGCTTACATGAAGCGTATTGCAGAGGTGGAGTACGCCTTGTCGGTGGAGACAGCGGTGGCAGCTTTGAACACCGCCGCTTTGTGGAGCGAGGCTAATCCTAAAAAGAAGAAACTTGCTGGACTTGTGGCAGTGGCGAAAGCAGCCGTGGCCGCCAAGGAGAGCGTTGAACTTGTAACGGCAAAGGTCGCAGCCGTGAACGCAGAATACCAAAAAGCCCTTGCAGAGCAAGCACGCCGCAATGCCAAGAAATGGAAAAAGGGCTTCGGAGAGGTGGTTTACGAACCCATAAACAAAGGACTCAAAGAGCAATTACTGAACAATTACGAGAACAATTTTTTCCACGAACAAGATGATTTGTTGAGACCGCAAACAGAAAAAGAATGGCAGTTGCTGACCACAGCGGAACGGAGGGTGGTTACCAAATACACGGAGACTTACTCCTATTTGAACGAACCACTGCGCAACCTAACTTATTACGGGGAGACAAAAGGGTACGAGCAGGATTTACCTCTTATCACAGGGGCCTTAGCGAAATGCCGAACAAAGCAAGATATGGTTGTACGAAGAGGAACGAATGATTATTACATCCCCGAAATAGGAAAGAACCTTAGTGAAACGAAAGTAGGTGATATATTCATAGACGGAGGTTTCCTCTCCACATCAGCACATCGTGTAACGGGGTTCTTTAAGGAATTTGACTTGGTAATATACGTTCCAAAGGGGGCTATGGGTGTTTTTGCAGAACCATTTTCTCACTACACAGATAATTGTAAATTTAGTTATAAAGGCTCTTTGTGGGATGGGGTCTCAAAGGAAGTTGTCAATACAGAGTTTGAATGGATTGGCCAACGTGGCAGTCGGTTTAGGGTTGTTAAAAAGGCTGGTAATACAATTTACCTGGAGATGATAGGGCAACTATACACGCAACCAAAGAGCAAGGTGTAAAGTTTATTGCGAGTAATATTTACGGTAGAATCCCTTAAACCCTTCCACCGCATCAGCCATAGAGAAAGCCCCTTTCGCATACCTATTGTAGAGTAAGGCTTTCAAGGTTACAGGGATTCCGTCAGATTCGCAAAAACCTTTCAGCCCATAGCTGTTATACTCGGAAACAGCCTCTTTAAACGCCTCGTCCTCACGCCCGGTTTCGTAATGACGCACCATATCAAACACCCACGTCTGCTCGTAAAACCACAGCATTGCTTCGTTTTGAAACTCCGTGCCTTTCCCATTATACGGACAGCTCCCCTCCCCTTTGTAGTACCTACATTGGCTTACAAGCAGCTGCCGTTCCTTTTCTGTCTTTCCCATTTTGTCCACTTATTGTTTCGCCGCAGCTTTCTTTTTAGCCGACGCTTTCCTAACAAGGCGTGCTACCCTGACAAAGGCTTTCTTGTTTGCGTATTCGTCCTTGCCGCCTATTATGTTTGTGAGGGAGTCGTATCTTATTCCGACAACTTCGGCGGACAGCACTTCGTATATGGCCGCTATTGAGCCGAAATAATAATCCGTCTTGCCTTTATGCGGCTCTACAAGGTGTACGTGAACAACTTTCGTTTCCATACTGCAAAGTTACTTTTTACTTGGATATAATGTTTTTCTTGCGTCTCGTTTTAAAAGGTCGCAATTGTGCCTAACCACTCACGGCAGGTTTGCAGCCCATAGCACTTGCGATTTTCCTCTGTTGCGCCTACGAACGACAACAGCCGTGAATACAAGCCGCAGGGCGGTAGCCTATCGGGGCTGCACCCCTGCAACAGCGTTAGAAGTTTTTTCTTTTCGTCTTGCATATAATTGTCCATAACGTGCATTGTTTTTAGTTGGCGGAGGGCTACAGCACCCTCCGCCGCTGTTTGTTTCACTGTCCAAAGAAAACGTTGTTCTGTATGGCCAGCAGGTGTTCTTCAAGGGTGTACGCCAGCTCGTCGGGTTCGGCCTTGAACGGCTCGCCTCTATTTTCGGTTACGATGTACATCTCGCTGTACCGTCCGCGCCACACATCTACTATTTCCACTTCGCAAACCTTTCTCTCGCCACGACCCATATACCAAACCTTATCGCCAGCAGAGAATCCTTTCTTTAAAAACATAGTCATAGCTTGTATCTTTTTTGCAGTTGTTTTTTAGCCCTTTCCAAGCAAGTGGTTTACAAGTGCCTCACGCGACGGGAAAAGCTTTTCCTCGGGAAATGCGCCCACCCTATCCGTATAGTAATTTGCGCGGCAACCGAATGAAAAGACTTCCACGCCAATACGGACAATTTTCGCACACCGCATACTTTGGCTTTCCAGCACCCACACATCTTGCCCAATATCGTATTTTGCCTTTACCAACACAGCCGTTATTTTTTGCGTTTGATTTCCGCCGCAGCCCTTTCCTTGCCGAATATGCGGACGGCAACCTTGTAGGCTTTGCTATCGCGCCCAAGCTTGCGACATTCGTAGTCGTACACGTCTTGCGGTAGGCATTCGGCAGCCACGCGCTTATCAGCTTCCTTGTAGAAATTCAGGAAAGTCTTTGCAAGTTCGCGAGTGGCGCAAAACCCACCCGCACCGATACTTACCGGTTCAGCCCCATAAGGTAGCAAGCCGCGCTCAGTGAGCTTGCGGCAGCCTGTTGCGTAGCTTTCGTTTGAGAAAGCGAAGAAAACTCCGTATTTTTCGCAGTCGGGGTGTTCCTCCCTTATTCCTGCGTATCTTTTCCACGAGGTGTTGCTTGTTGCGGTTTCCATATCCTTTTGTGTTTTTGAGGGTTTGTTTTATAGTCGGCGCGTATGGGTCAGAGGTCTATCTCGCCGCCGGCTATGGATGTGAACCCTCCGACGTGTGCAAGGCCGCCCACCCTAGCGTCCTCAATGTGAGCGTTGCCGCAAACAACGGCGTTGCCAATTATCTCGGAATAGCCCTCAACCAAGGCCTTGCCCTTTACTACCGAATGGTCTTGGACCAGCGCATCTTCCACGACCGCCTCCCCCTCAACAGTGGCTTGGCCGCAAATTGTGGCCGTACCATTTATTGTGGCGCGACCGCCTACCACGGCGTATTGACACACAACGGCCTCCCCGAGAACCCTCGCTTCGCCTTTCAGGTTATCTTCCCTCTCTATCCAGCCGCCGATTGTGCCGTCCTCATATTCCACGCGGTGCAAAGTGCGCCCATAGTAGTCTTGCGTTTCTGTTTGGGATAGGGTGAAACGCTTCCTTGTTGTTGCCTGTGTAGTTGTCATAGCTGTTGTTATTTGGATTTGTTTTTGCTACTCTTGTCTGGGGGTACTCGGGCGCGGGCTTTCACCTCCGCGCCTTTTCCCCTCAGGCTTTCTTGCGCCTTTACTCAAATATATCCTCGCAGGTAAGTTCTACGTCCTCTTCACCGTAGCCTATCGACATCTGGGCGTTTTCCAAGTCCAGGGTCAAGAAAATTCCATTGCTTTCAGTTTCCGCGCTCACACAAACGTCGCACTTCAATTCACACCCCTCGCCGAGGTCTATTGTTATTGTTTTCATATCCCATCCGCTCATCATTTCCGCTGGTAGGGTTTTTCCTTTTGCTTCAAACCTGAAAATCATAGCTCTTTTGTTTTTTTGTTGTGTTTCCGTTTTGCCTTGCCACTTTCCCCCTACATATAGAGGGAAAGCGGCTTTTTGTTTATTGTTATTTGGTCTTTGTTAAACCCGTCAAGCCAGCCATACCTTTCCAGCAGGTCATAAGCGTGGTTCATTGCAACTTGGTAGTAGCTGTAAGTGCCAACCTTTTTCCCTTTCACCCTAATTGTGAACTTTGTCATAATGTTTTCTCCTTTTGTTTTAGTTTTGCCTTATTGTTCCTTTTAAGCACTTTTGTATTTGCAAAATTGAAAACAATTTTCAGTATAACCAAATTTTTGAACAGTTTTTTTGGATATTATTTTTATAAACCAATAGTCGCATTCTTGTTTTTCGTATATAATATATTGTTTTACAACGTATTATAACCACAAAACAAACTTGTTGTGTTTTTTAAGCTCAATAACACAGGGATTACCTATCTTTGCCCTGAAATGGATTTTAACGCGACATGCAATGAACAAGAAACTTAGCCAGCTCCTATCAGAGAAATGCAAGGATATGGGGCTGTCGGACAAGGCCATCGACAACCTTTCCGCACTCGGTTGCGAGGGTCTTGGTGAAGAAGCCTCCGACGAAGAGTTGGAGACGAAAGCGGACTTGCTGGTGCCTTTCGCCAGAGAAATGCAGGCCGAGGTTACCAGAAAGATGAAAAACTCCAAATCGGGTTTGAAGCCGTCCGTGCCAAAGGCTGCCGAAAGGCCGGAAAGCGAGGTGGGGGAAAGCGGCGGCGGTGCTGCCCCGTCCTGGTTCAAGCCTTTTGAAGACAAGCTTGCTTCCTTGGAAAAGGAAAACGCTGGCCTGAGGGAGGAAAAAGCCAAGGCGGAAAGGGCGGCTTTAATCGCTGCGAAAGCCAAGGAGTTGGGAATACCAGCCTATTTGGTCAAGAGGGTGTCCTTTGCGGATGATGCCGACATTGAAAAGGAGCTGGGCGATTTCAAACAGGAATTGGTCAACAACAACCTCGTGCCGAGGGAGCGTTCGTACGAGGTGGGCGGCGAAGCTGAGCAGATGTTGGCGAATGCCAAACTGTGGGCTGAAAGTTTGCCGGGTGTTTGACGCTCCGTATTATGTTTGACTTAAAACTACACCAAAATGGCGATAGAGTTTAGAAGTGAGAAGACCGCAGGGCGCGTTCCCGAAATATGGAGGGGCGAATGCGTGGTGTTGCCCGGCGGTTTCAAGCCGTTGCAGACGTTTGCCGTTGGCACGGTACTCCGCAGGGGTACGCCCATAAGGGTTGACTTCGGCGCGATGACGGCTGCCGTGTGCAAAGTGGCGCAGGTGGTTGGCGGTGGTACGACGACGAAGCCGCGCGTGCCAAAAGGGCACTACATCGGCGTAGGGGATTCCTTGACCAAGGTCGGGGACGGCAAGGCTAAAGTAACCGTACAGGATGTTGACACCTCAGCGGGCGGTTACGATGTCTTGACGCTTTCGGCGGCTTACACTGGGCTTGCCGAGGGGGACACTCTTGTGGAGTGTGCAGCGGAAGCTGTTGGCGATGTGTACGTTGCTGCATACAGGCCAAATATGATTGTGGCAGCCGACAAGCACTTTGACGGCAAGGGGATACCAACCATTGACGCGGCCTACGATGCCGTGGTGCTTTACCCGAGCTTGGGTTTCGGCCTTTTGCCCGATTGGTTGAACGGCTGTTGCCTGAAAGAGAACCCCAACATACTTTTCATAAAGCAGTAAGAGGATGGCAGAGTTTATGTACAGCTCCATATATGGAGACTTGGTGAAGAACGTTCAGGTGCGCTTTGACGCGGTTTCCGAACTCCGCAAAAAGCTGTTCAGCAGCGTAGTGTTTGAAAACTACCTTGACTGGGACGTGCCTACGGTCGGCTTGGATTTTGAGGAGCTTGTCGGACAGTACAACATAACCGTTGCAGCTCCCACGATAGGAGACAACAGTAAGGAGGCCATACTCGGCACGGAGGGCTTGGAGACCATACGTGATAGGGTGTTAACCCACGCGCTGACGAAGCCTATGACCATACAGGACTACCGCAAGGTGTTGCAGCTACTTGACAGCAAGTCCCTCCCGGACAAGGTGAAGACCCAGCAACTGGTGAACCTGATGTGGGGCGATGTCCAGACGGTGGTTGACGGCGTGTTGGCAAAGTTGGACGTGCTGTTCCTGCGCGCCTTGTCTTGCGAGGGAAAGGTTGAAATAGATGGGGTGATAAACCCCGAGGGAGGCGTTCGCGGCACGATTGATTTCAAACAGCCCGGCGAGAACATAGCCAGCAGCGGTACGTCTTGGACGCAAGGCAACTCCGAAACGGTGGATTGCTTTGAGGACATACAGGGCGTTATCGACGCGGCACAGGATAAGACCGTGTTTGCGAAGATACTTTGCGCTCCGTCCGTCATTTCGTATATCTGCCGCAGCAAGAAAGTAAGGCAGCTTATCTGGGGTACGGACAAGTCGGCGAAAATTGTTCAGCTGAAAGACATCAATGCCTATATGGAGGAGAATGGGTATCCCATCTTTGAGCCCATACGTAGGCAGGTGCGCATACAGAACGGCAAGGAACGCACGGCTTATTCGCCTTGGAACGAGAAGAACCTTGTTTTCGTGCCTGACGGAAAGATAGGCGTTGTCAAGAACTCGTGGGCTAACAGCGAACTAAAACCCGAACCCGGGGTTGCTTACAGCAACTATGGCCGCGTGCGCGTGTCCCAGTGGGGAGTTGGCGAGACGCAGGGTTCCAACGGGGTTGAATTCACGAAAGCCGAGGCGATAGCCCTGCCCGTGATAACGGAGATGAACGGAATATACACTTTGAAGACACAGGCTTAGTGATGGACAACCTCACTGCGACCCGTTGCCTTTGCAACGCCATGGCCAACACCTTTTACCCTGACGATGCCACAGTGGAACTTGCACTGCTGAACGCTGGAGTGGACGCTTCGTGCGAAGCTACAGCCAAAGACGCAGCCTTATTCCGCGCGGCTTTGGGGCTTGTAATGGGGTATGTGGAGGGCAGCCACGGAGAGGGTGGCGTTTCGGTCGCGGTGAGGGATACCGACTCGTTGTTTTCAAGTGTTAGGTTTTGGTGCGGTGCTTACGGCCTTGACCCAGCGGAAGAGCTTTCGGGCTACGTACGCGAAATTGAGGACGGCAGCCACTTGTGGTGATTATGAGGCACAACGGATTGGTGTGGGTGCAGGCGGTGTCGGGCGGCGGTGTGAACGCTGATGGCGAGCCTGTGCCGTGCCTTGAAAGCTGGGGTGAAGCCTTGGACTGCCTGATACGGACGAACACGGACAACCGCAAGGGAAAGTACGTGGACGGCGAGTTCAGGGCAGCCTCATTCACGGTGTTGTTGGAGGGCAGGGCTTGCCCTTGCTCCATACGCCGGGTTCGCTTGCAGCGGGCTTGCGAGGCTTTGGGCGAATATGATGTAATATCCGTTGAACCGCTTTTCACCGTGGGCAGAATGCAAATAACGGTTTGATGATGGCAAAGCAACTGACCGCACACGGCAAGTACGGCGGCATAATAGTAAGCCGCACGGACATTAGGCAAATACGAAAGCGTTTGGACTTGGAACGCAACGTTGTCAGGAAAATGTTGGTGGAAAGGCTGTCGCAAGTAGGCGAGATGGCCGTTGCCACGGCACGCGAACGCGGCAGCTACAACGACGTTACCGGCAACTTGCGTTCATCAGTCGGATACGTGGTGCTGTTGGACGGCAAGCCTGTTGTCGAGGGAGCTGGGCAAAGCTACGGAAACGGAGGCGTGGGCGTGGCAGCCGGCAAGGAATTGCTTAAAAAGCTGGAGACCAAGTTTCAGCACGGCGTTGTACTCATCGTTTGCGCTGGTATGGACTACGCGGCTTACGTTGAAGCCGTACACGGAAAGGACGTGCTGACCAGTGCCGAGCTTATGGCCGACGACCTTGCGAAGCGGCTTTTGAAAAACCTTACGGAAGCGTGATGTTAAAGACGGAAATGCAGATAGAGAGGGATTTCTACTCTTTCGTGAAAGGTAGCTCCTTGGGGCGCGGCATACGTGGCGGCGTGTATCGCTCGGAAATGCGCCCGTGGAATGCCAAGACGGAAGATTTGGTAGTAAAATTCCTTGCCGGTACGGATGGCCAAGTGCAAAGTGGCGTTGTTGTCTTGAACATTTACGTGCCTGACGTACAACATAACCCGGGTACGTCGGTAGCTGATAAGGTTAGAATAGGGGAGTTGCAAGAGCTTTTGCAGTCTTTCGTGGCTGGCGCGGGCGGGGTTGAGTATTTGCTTAACACCGATGGTACGCCCGTAACCATGAAAGACGAGAGCTTAGGGCAGCATTTTATTTATGCGAGGATTTATTTCAAACGGATAACAGAATAAAGAGATATGGCAAAGAAGAGTGTGATAATGTCTTGGTCAAAATGCAAGATTGAAGTCGGCCCCACTGGGGAGTCCGACGCAATGGCGAGTGCGTTGACCGACATAGGCGTGATAAACGACAAGAGTACCAGCCTTGCAACAGAGGACGGGGAGAAACTTACGGCCTTGGCCACGGGCGGCATCGTGGTTGCAGAGGAGCAGGGCGAACCGGTGGTTACAATAACAACGAGGGTCAAGGAAATGACTTTTGACGTGGAAACCCTTTTCACGGGGGCAGTCGCTGGCTCGGACGGAAACGAACTCACAGTCAAGACAAACGTTGTTGGAAAGGATTTCAGTGTAAAGCTCACTCCAAAGAATGTGGGTGCGATAGGCATAAAGGCGAGGCGTTGTGCCGTTTCGTTCAAGCCCGGCAGCAGCGAAGAGGAGGGTACTTACGTTGACCTGACTTTTACGGTGCTTGCTTGTGAGGACGGCGAACTTTACAAGAAGTTCCGCGTACAGGCCTCGGATTGGGCGTGATGTGTTTTATGTTGTTATAGGTTTTCTTCGTATGTGTAAGCTAAGGCTGCGGCCTTTGACGTGTGGAAAGACACCCCTTTGCAGTTCGGGAGGTTAGAATTGCTTTTAAATACAAAAACGTATGGGTGTTACGGTGGAGCAGAAAGTGGCTGCGGCAATACTTGAAAAGAGCGTTGGCAGCATAGAAATAGATGGCGATGTGTACGAGGTTGCCCCTCCGAGCATCGCTACTTTGGTTTTGGTTTCGGAATTGGTTAGCAAATTCCCGGTGGTGGAAAATGTCCCTCGGGACAAGGCTGTCTATTCCGTTTTGCACAACGCCAAGTATTTCAAGCCGCTCGGGGAGGTTGCAGCCGTCCTGATAATAGGGGCGAAAGGCCTTATGGGTGGCGGTAGCCGCTGGTGGGAGCGTCTTTTGGGCGTGTTCGGATACAAAGGGTGTGCCGCAAGGGCTGCCGCCCGCAAGGAAGCCTTGGCGCTTGCCATATTGGAAAACGTGCGCCCAACGGTTCTTTTCGACTTAGTTGTCAGGCGGCTTGAAGATATGGAGGTCGGGAGTTTTTTCGCCATTACCACTTCCCTGTCAGAGGCAAACATGCTGAAACCGACACGGGTGGGGGAAGTGGTTACCTGAACGACAGTGTGTGGGCTACTGTGCTTGGAGTAGCGCGGCTTTTCGGCGTTACGGAGAAATACGCGCTTTACGAAATAAGCTACCAAAACGCGCTACTTTACAGCAGAGCCGTGCCTATGCCCGAGGATAGGGGCAACGGCGATAAGCCGCTTTATGAAGATGGCAAAGACGCTTGCAACGTGGACAATTTTACGGATTTCACAAAAGAAGAGGAGGTTGTTAGGGTATGAACGAAAGTGGCGGCGCGTTGAGTTTTGCCACGGCTGTGGACACGACCGGCTTTGAAGAGGGACTGCGGCGCATAGAGGAGGGTGCGGCAGGGCTGGGCGGCAGTGTTGAGCAAGCCGTGGCGAAAATACGTGGTGAGCTGGAAAACGTGCCAAAGGTGAATTTGGAGATAGTTTCAAGCAACCAATCCTTGGACAGCATACAGGCCGCCTTTGCCGAGATAGACCGCGTAAGGGAGCTGAACGAGCAGGGGATAAGGGAGCTTGAAGCCGAATACAAGCGTTTCGGGGAGCAAGCCGCTGCGGCCTATGCGAAAGGAACAAAGGCCGGCAACGACGAATACGTGGCCGCCGAACGGCAGAAAAAGGCCGTGGGGCAGGTCATAAACGCCCGCAAGCGTGCCATAAGCGAAGCCAATGAGCAGTGCGACGCGCTTATCAAGTTGGAACAGGAAATGCGCAAGGAAGCGGAAGCTGCGTCCACATCCGGTCAGCAACACATTTCCTTGCGGACGCGTTTGAGGGAGTTGCGCGAAGAGCTGGTAGAGATGGAAGCCGCTGGTATGCGCGGAACGGAAGCTTATGCAGCCTTACAGAAAGAGGCTGGCGAACTTACCGACGCTTGGAGCGATGCCACCGCCCAGGCCAGCGTGCTTGCTCACGACCAAGCCGGTATGCAAGGGATTATTTCTGGCCTGTCTGGCGTTTCCGGTGCTTTTTCCGCAGCGCAGGGTGCTGTGGGAATGTTCACAGGCGAGAATGAAGAGCTGAACAAGGTAATGCTCAAGGTGCAGTCGCTTATGGCTATAACTATGGGCTTGCAACAAGTGCAGCAGACCCTGAACAAGGACAGTGCCTTTATGCTTGTTACCTTGAACAAGTTGAAAGAATATTGGAACAAGCTTATGGGGACAGGGGCTGCCGTGGAGGGAACGGCCACTGCGGCCACTGCGGCCAACACAGCTGCGCAAGGTGCTAACACAGTTGCGACAGTTGCAGACACGGCGGCACAGACGGCAAACAACACGTCAACCATGGCTGGTACGGCGGCTCAGGGAGCGAACGCGGTTGCGACAACGGCTGTAACAGCAGCCACCACAGCGGCCACTTTCTCTACGAAAGCCCTGACCGCAGCTATGAAAGGCCTGAAATATGCGCTGGTTTCAACGGGCATAGGTGCGCTGGTTGTACTTTTGGGTGAGCTTGTTAGCTGGATAATGCAAGCGTTTGAAGCAACTGAAAAGGCCGATGAAGAGTTTGAAGAGCAGCAAGAGTTGTTGAAGTCGGGGCGTGAGGCTTACGCCAAGGCCAAGATGGAGATTGAGGACTACACCTCCAAGATAAACGAGTTCAACGGCACGCAAGAGGACGAAAAGAAATTAGTTGAGGAGCTGAACTCCAAGCACGGCGAGACTATGGGTTATTATGGCACGCTTGCCGAATGGAAGGATGTTTTGAAGGAAAAGGGAGAAGCCTACTGCGAGACGCTACTTTTGGAAGCTCAGGCGCAAGCCGTGCTGAACAAGTATACGGAAGCCTACATCAACCTTATGGCCACACGGGACAAAGTGGCTGCCGGCGAATATGACGAGAGTTGGTGGGAGTTTTGGAACTGGGGCGGTAAGAGTTCTGAGGAAAAGGGCAACGACGCTATAAAGGAAGCCGAGGAGGGTGTACGCAAATGGGAAGCCGAATACAAGAAACTGAACGCCAAGATACAAGACGTTAGGAGCGGCCACGGGCTGGGAGGCCACACGCAAGGCGGCGGTGTTGGAGGTTCTGTGGGAGGGTTTGCACCAACGTTTGACCCCAAGGCTGCCGCAAGGCTGCAAAAGAAAGCTGTTGACGACTGGAAAGAAGCCGTGAAAGGCTTTTTGGGCGGTGCTAATGACGAGATAGCAAAGTGGGCTGTGGAGCAAAGCGGCAAAGGGCTGGCGCAAGAGCTGAACAGCGTGGAATATAACACGCAGAAGAAAAAAGAGGCGTGGGAAAAGCAGCTTGCCGACCTTGCGGAAATTCGGAAGCAGTCGGAAAAAGAAATTTATATGGCTGGCGATGGGGCTACCGAGGATGGTTGGGAACAAACCTCCGCAGGTAAGCGGACGGAAAGTGGCTGGGTGGCTATTTTGCTGGAAGACCAAAATTTGGCCGCTGAATACAACCGTGTCATGGCCGCTATTGAAGAACGCGGAAACAAGGAGCGTGCGGAAATACGACAAAGGTATGCGGATGAGACCGTGGAACAATTTGGTACATTGGAAGAACGCGTGGCAATGCTTATCCGCAAATGGACGGAACGAATAAATGCTGTTTCCCCAGAGTACCAAGGCGAAGCCGTGCGCCAGATGGAAGCCGACATTGCAAGGCTTGAAAGTGATAATTTCAAGGTGCGTGTTGATTGGGACTCCATGTTTGAAAACATAGGCGAGCAAGCGTTGCCAGTGCTGAAATACAATCTCGCTAAGGTTCGGGAGGAATTTGAGCGCAACAAAGATTCCATGGGGACAGACCAAGTAAAGGAGTATCGGGACGCGATTGTGAAATTGGAAACCGCCATATCCTCACGCAACCCTTTCTCGGCTTTTCACAAGTCCATAAAGGAGTTGGCCGGAAGCAAGGCTGAGTTTTCCGCAGCTATGAGGGACTGGAAAAGCGCAACAGACGAGGTGGAATCCGCGCAAAACGACTACAACGCGGCCTTGGAGGAAACAGGGCGGTTGAAACGGGAAACTGGCGACGGCGAAGCCCTTGCAAACTCAATGGAGAGGTTGAGGGAAGCAAAAGAAAGGATGGCAAAGGCTGAGGAAAAAGAGCAAAAGGCCGAACAGAAAACCATGACCGCACGCAACGGCATAACCTCGGGCTACAAGGGCTTTGCCGACGCATTGAAAAACATATCCCCTATAGTAACCGAGCTTGGGAGCAGGGCGCAAGCTTTGGCAGGGGTGTTTAGTAGTGATGTTGCGGACGGCATAGGCACGGCAGTTGAAACCCTTGGGGAAATAGGCGAAGCAGCCTCAGAGGTGCTGTCGGCTGTCGCGGACGTGGGCAAGGGCGTTGTTGGCGGGGTTGAAAAGGCCGTTGATGCAGCGTCCGTCGGCATGGAGGGTGCTGCGGAATCTTCGGCAGCCGCTATGAGTGCCGCTGAAAAGGCAACGGTTGTCCTTGCTGTTATTTCTGCAGCCTTGAAAGCGGCTACGGCCATAGTTAGACTGTTCAACCACGACGACAGCCTACAAGAGGAAATAGAATCTTTGCAGGGTCGGATTGACGCTTTGCAGTGGGAGCTGGACAATGCCGACACCGCGAGGTTGCAAGAGCGTGTCGCGGACGCAACGGAACGGCTGCGCGGCATATTCTCCGACGTGCAAAAGGAGGTGGAACACCTACACGGCATAAATACGGCTGCAATGCCTATTTGGAGGCGGCTTATTGCTCAAAATGCAATAGAGGGGGAAGTGTACGGCAAAGCCGTTGAAAGGCTTGCCGACGCTTGGGCAGCGGTGGATTACACAGCCGACAAGGCTTTGGGCGGCGACCGCTTCAAGGAGAGTCGAAAGCAATTGGAGAACCTTGCCCAACAGCAGCTTTTGATACAGAAACAGATAGCTGACGAGAGGAAAAAAAAGGATGTTGACGACGGGAAAATATCCGACTGGCAACGCCAAATATCGGAGTTGGCACAGGATATGGCCGATATTGTAAACGGGGCGTTGGAAGATATTATAGGCGGTTCGTCTACCGACATAGCCTCCGAGCTGGGCGGGGCTTTCATTGAAGCGGCAAGGCAGGGTGAGGAAGCTATGGCCGCATGGCACTCCAAGGTGAAAGAGATTGTGGCGGACGTGGCCAAAAGGATGCTGATAAGCAAATTCTTGGAAGAGCCGCTGGGCGAAGTCTTTGACAAATACAAGAAGAAGTGGTTCGGTAGCGATGGGTCGTTCCGTGGTATCAACATTGTTACGGAATCCCTTGGCGGTTTCGCAGCAGATTTGGATGCAGTGGGCGGCCAGTTCAAGCAGATATGGGACGAGTTGCCTGAGTCTGTAAGCGGGTGGTTTGATGGAGATTCTGAACGCGAGGGGTCTCAAAGGGGGATTGCAACCGCGTCTCAAGATAGTGTTGACGAAAACAACGCACGCCTGACCACCATACAAGGACACACATACACAATAATGCAGGGGGTGGGGGAAATAAACCAAACTGGGAATGCTATTTTGGAACGAGTGTCTGGAATAGAGCGCAACACTGCTGGTGCAAACGAAAGGCTTGACAGGGTCAACCAGTGGGGGCGTGCCATAAAGGAAGCCGTGGATGATATAGCGTTGAAAGGGGTCAAACTGAAAGGGTAGCATGGTTGCTTTAATAGAATTGTTACGTGTGGCCAACGAAAGGTGGGCTGTTGTGAAAGAGGCCGCAGCTGCGAGGTGTGAAGAAAAAGGAGACTTGCGGTTGGCTGCGGCTTTGCGTGGTTGCCGTATGTTCAAGGGTGATGAAAACCTAAAAGAGCTTGCAGACCTTATGTTTGACCCTCGTGCGGTTGAGTTTATGTGCAGGTGGGGTTTCCCCAGTATTTCCGATTTTGAGGATTTGGGGCTTTACCACCCAGAACGCTTTGGTATTTACATAAATAAGGGCGAGGTTTCCCTTTGCGGTGAGCGCAGGGTGTTGTTGGTGGGCAATACCCACGGATTTTTGCAATACGGCGGCACTTCCCACGGTATGGTTTGCCTCTTGCATGGGGCGGAAGCTGTTGTCAATGCCGGCGGCTATTCGGTGGTTAGAGTTGAAAAGGACGCTAAGTCAAAAGCGTCTTACAACGTTTCGGGAAAGGCGAGGGTGTTGTTATGAGTATGGCTGGCAAACTTTACGTTGACAGTATAGACGCTTTTACACAGTGGGGCGTTTTTGTGGAGAAAGGCGGCTACAAGGGGGTTGTCGGAGTGCCGTCTTTCAAAGCCCTACAATCCACGTCTTGGCCTGAGAGCGATGGTGAGGAATGGGACTTGTCCGCGCCGGTGCTTGACGGCAGGTCTTTGCAAGTGCCTTTCTGTATAACCGATGTTAGTCTTTGGGGCGGTTTCCTTGGACATTTGCAAAATGGGGCTTACCACGTTTTCGATTTCAGGGAGGTCGGTCGGGCTTTGCGCTTACGTTTGGTTGACAACTCGGCTTTTTCGTCTTTGGTACGCGTGGGAGGTTTTACGTTGACTTTCTACGATGATTTCCCCATCCTACCAGAGGGTGACCCCTTGCCTGATGGCGGGAGCGTTGTTAGACAGAATGGTTTCTTGCTTGACGGCGTGGACTTTTCCAAATACGGCTGTTGGGTGCTTGCTGGGGCTGAGGATTCCGTGCGAAAGGCCGCAAAAGTGAAAGAGGCTTTGAAAATAAGCCCGAAAGCGGTTGTTGGCTTGATTTACGATGGGCAAAAGGTGTCATACGCAACAAAGGAACTCTCGCTGGACTTGTTGTTCAATATGGGGAGTTTGACCTCTTTTTGGAACTGTTGGAATGCCTTTTTTTCGGCCTTGTTAAAGCCTGGGGAGAGGACTCTGAGTTTTCCCTTCGTTGACGCGGCTTTGGGCGGCTTTTACAAAAGCTGCCAAGTACAGAGGTTTGAATTGAACAAGAACGGAGGTGTGTGGTGTGAAGCTAAGGTGTCTTTCACCCTAACCTCCCAACGTATCAGTGGTGGGTCGTAAAACAAAAAGTTATGGATAACGGATTTTTAGGGTGTTCGGATAATGTCGTTCAAGCTGCGCCGATAGGGGTTTGCGCGGGTAACGATTTCAGTTTGTGGGTACGGCTTTTGCGCGAGGGTGCGCCGCTGGTGTTCTTGGAGGGTGCGGGGTCGGACGGCAAGCCGCTTGCGCCTTCGGTGTCGGCGGTGGGCCCCACGGGTAGGCGTTACGCCTTGGCGGTGTCGGCTTCGGACGCTGCAAAGGGGGAGCTGGTGGCGGACGTTCCAGGGGACTTGCTTGCGCCCGGGGCTTCGTACGGCTTGGAGGTGCGGGGCTGGCGTGGCAGCGTGTCCAAGCCGAGGGCTTGGCGGAGCTACTTGGAGCGGCTGGTGCGGATTACGGCTGGCGCAGCACCCGACACGCACGCCGGCGCGGTGGTCTCCGGGGACGCTTTCGAGGTGGGCATGGAAGTCCAGGCCGTGGGTGAGCCGTGGGGCGGAGGAGCGGTGGTAGGAGATATAAAATGGACTGATGTGATTG
>R18__coassemble_1325_pt1 | contig 38487 bp, 29 predicted proteins | sample R18__metabat2_low_PE_037 | metagenome-assembled genome bin R18
CGGATCGCAGGCGTCCCGCCTGCACCGCAAGCGATTGGCCATGTCTCCGTGCATACGCAGGCGGGACGCCTGCGATCCCGGTGTTGCGGCCTCGGCAAGCCCCGTCTCTACATCTCAGTGGGTGTTTGTGGGCGGTTGTCCGTGGAAATACCACGGCGTGGTACAAGTAATACCACGGCTTGGTACTAACTGTACCACGGCTTGGTACGAGTGGTACCAAGCCGTGGTATTGCGCCTTGGTTAACGGAATAAGGATGGGAAAGCCTACTTGGACAGCCTGGCGATAGTTGATGCCGAGCGGCCGGAAACCTTGTCGGCCACCTGCACGATAAACAGCCCGGGGGGCTGCTGCGCTTCCGCCCGGTACGAAACCGCGCCGGCCGGCACCGTGCCGCTGTGCAGCAGCCTCCCGTCAAGGGAGTGGAGCGAAACGGATAGCGGCGCTTGCGGGGGGGAAGCGAACCGGAGGAGCAAGCCGCCGGCGGTGCGTAATACGGAAACCCCGCCGAGGTGGGTGCGCGGCACGGACGGCATGCCCGCCGGGTTTAGGATGTGCAGCAGCCCCGCGTAAGCGTCTATGCTCCCGTGTCCGTAATGGTTGTTGGGGTATGCCATAGCCTTGTCGGGGTGCGCCGCCGTGGCCTTTATGACATCCACCACTCCCGTCGGGGTGAGTGTGGGGTCCGCTTGCAACCAGAGGGCCACAATGCCGGCCACTACCGGCGTGGACATGGACGTGCCGGAATTGGAGTTCCACGAATATCGGCGGCCGTTGTGCCAAAACCTTTCCACGTCGTAGTGCAGGTCTCCTTTGCCGGGGTTCTTTTCCGCATAGAAGCTGCTGTAAGAAGAGACCACCCCGGTGCCCGGGGCCACCACGTCCGGCTTGACCGCCCCGCTTAGCGCCGGCCCCACGGATGAATACTCCGCCCTAAGCCCCGGCCTTTCCACATTGGGAGAGATGTCCTCCCCCTCCCAGTTGTGCAGGGTCCTGGCCATGGCCGTGGCCCCCACGCACACCACACCGGGAGCCGCCCCGGGCAAGTACACGCTGCTGCGCCGCTCCGCCGCGTCAAGGGAGGGGTTGGTGGAACTCGTGTGGAAAAAGCAGCCGTAGCGGAAACACTCCACATCGGCGGCTTCCCCGACAGCCTCCACGGAGATTTTCCCAATGGCCCGCGCCTTGTCCTTATGGCCTAAGCAGAAGTCTATGCACGTTTCCGGGCCGTAGGCGGAGCGGTAGGCCACAGCTTCCACCTCAATGCCGACGCCCAGGGCAAGCGAGAGTGTGGAGTCGGCGGCGGAGCAGACATCCGCAGACCGGACCGCCAAGGTGTCGTTGGACTCCCCGTAGGCCACAAGGCGTACAGCATAGCCGCCGCTGCCCTTGAAAGTGAAGCAAGCCCCTTTGTCCATAGGGGATATGAAGGTGCCGGCCGAGATGCGCCCGGCGGGTTTCCGGAAGTAAGTGCCCTGCCCGCCCTCGTTGCCGGCAGAGGCCACAAGTATCCTGCCTGGGCCGGTAAGGCTGTCGAGCACTGCGTAATACAGGGGGTATTCCACGTCAAAGCTCTCGTGCGACCCCTCGCTGAAAGACACCACGCAGGGCTTTCCCACCGATTCGGCGTAGTCGAAGATGTATTTGAACCCGAGGGCGTCCGTGGCCGTGGTGTACTTGTGTCGGTCTTCCTCCCTTATCAGGGCTGTGTCCTCCGCCACTGCGTTGGCCACTATGCATATGTCGCTTTCGTAGGCCACCCCGCGGTACGGCGACCCGAATCCACCGCCCGCAGCAATTCCCAAGGTGTGGGTGCCGTGGGTCTGCATCAGGCCGTCGTACGAACGGCCCACGGCCAGCAGGGAGTCCGCCGTGCGGTATTCCCGCCCCACGAAAAGCCCGCTGCCTATGGTGTCCGGCGACAACTGGTCCCAAAACGCCTTTATGCGGCACTCGCCATCCGCCCCGTGGAAATTGGGGTGTGTGAGGTCGAAGCCGATGTCTTCCACTCCCACCACCACCCCGCGGCCGGTGAAGGCTGAAGGCAGCCCTGCTCCCACTGCGGCCTTTCCCGCGCCCACCTGCACGGCCACCGAATCCATGGAAAGGCGTGCGGAGGGAGACGCTTCTATCCTTTGCACCGAAGGAAGGCGGGATATGGCCGCTATGCTGTCTACGGGCATGGAGACGATGTGTATGTCTCCGAAAGAGGCCAGCACTCGCCCTCCCCTGCCGGCAATCACACTATCGCCCCCCTCGCCCGCCTTGACAAAGGCGCACAGCCGCCGGGCGGCTGCCGGGCGTTTGCCGGGCGCCAAGCTGCGTTTTTTGCCGCTATCCGCACAGAGTCTCCTCACCATGGGCGACAGCTTGTGCAGCTCCGCCTTTGCCGGGACGGGCCTGGCCGCATAGGTGTGGGAACGAAAAGGAATGAATGCCAAAAAGAACAACGGCAAGGCCGCTGCCAAGAAACGTCTCATGGTGGGTTTTACGGTTGGAAATTGATTTGAAGGCCGTCTTGCGTGAGGGCCGCAATACACCGCCCGGCCTCGGCGCACGACGGTGATATGTCCAAGGCCTTGCGGTAGTTGCGCAGGGCCGCTTCGGGCATGTCCATGCTCTCCGCTTCCCTGCCGAGTTCCACATATTCGGCGGCAAGGGCGGCAAGCTTGGCTTCAAGCCGGGCTATCTCGGCGGCTGCGTCCCTGTTGGCCACGTCGGCGGCCAGTTTCATGCGTATGAACCGCTGCACAAGGGGCTGCTGCAACCTGTCGTTGTGCTTCACGGCTGCGGCCATATTCTCCACTGCGGCCCGTGTGTCGCCGCGCGAATAGGCCTCTGCCGACTGTGTGTAAAGGCGGTCGGCAAGGCTTTCTTCCATGGCCGACTGCAAGAGGGCTTCGTTGTTGTAGCCGCGTGCAAAGGCCTTCACCTCGCTCCTCACAAAGGCGTCGGCCCTGCGTATGGGCTGCACAAGGCTCATGCCGCCGAGTGAGCGGCAGCGGCTCAGCGCCACGTAGGCCTGCCCGCCGGCGAATGTGCCCCCGGCGAAGTCTATCCTCACACGGCTGAAAGTGAGTCCCTGGCTCTTGTGCACCGTAACCGCCCAGGCGAGCGTTATGGGCAGCTGCGTGTAGGTGCCTATTTCCTCCTCCTCGATCCGCTTCTCCAACTCGTTGTACGAATAGCGCAGGTTGCTCCACTTTTCAGCCCCCACGCATAGGTTTTCGCCCTCGTCCGTGGTTACGTAGACCAGCCCGTCTTCATCGTCCTCTATTGCGGTAACCACCCCGAGCGTGCCGTTGACCCAGCGCTTCTCCTTGTCGTTCTTGACAAACATCACCTGGGCGCCCGGCTTCAAGCTGAGCTCCAATGGGGAGGGGAGCGAACCCGTGGGGAAATCTCCTGATATCACGCCCCGGAACACCACCGGCTCGCCCGGCAGCCTGCCCAGTTGCATGGCGTTGATGCTCTCCACAGAGCTGCGCCTTGTGGATATGGTTATGGAAATGCCGCCGTCTCCCGGGCTGTCTATCTCCGCCCCCACCCTGCCGTTGAGCTTTTGCAGGGCATGGTCAGGGATGTCGGCCATGCGCACGCTGTCGAGTATTGAAACAAAGGTGGGATCGTCCTGCCGATAAACTTTCTTGAGCTCTATCGGCAGCAGGGGGAAGTCTTGGAACACACGCGCGTCAAAGAAGAAAGTGGAGCGGTAGAAGGGTTCCAGCAGGCGGCGTTCGTCTTCTTTCACCACCGGTTCCAACTGGTAGATATCGCCCACGAGCAGGATCTGCTTGCCGGCAAAGGGTTCCCTCATGTTGCGGCAGTACACCCGTAGGAGGCGGTCGATGAAATCGATGGTGTCGGGGCACACCATGCTCACCTCGTCTATTATGATGAGTTCGAGTTCGCGCAGCAGTTTCTGCTTGTTGGCAGAGAGCTTGATGTTCTTTTTCAGGCAGGCCGGCGAATAGCGTGTGTCGTTGGGCAGCATGGGGTGGAACGGCAGCGAGAAGAAGCTGTGCAGGGTGCTCCCCCCGGCGTTTATGGCTGCGATGCCGGTGGGAGCGAGTATGACGTGCTTTTTCTTGGTGGTGGCCGCGATGTGCCTTAGCAGCGTAGACTTGCCCGTGCCGGCCTTGCCGGTCAGGAACACGGAGCGGTTGGTGTGTTCCACCACCTGCAAAGCCCTTTGCTGCTCTATGTTTTCCTTGTCGGTGGGCATTGCGCTCAAAGGTCGTCCAGGTTCAGCTCTTCTTCCCTCCGCTGTCTCTTGTTTTGCTGCGGTGCCGCCGGGCCCCCATCGTCGGTGCCGCCGGGGGCGGCTTCGTCCACTCCCCCGGCCGGGCTTATGGGCATTCCGTTTTCGTCAAGTATTATCTCGGACGAGTCTATCACGCTGTCGTTTGCCGCAGTGTCCGCCTTGGCCACAGGGTTGTAGCTCAGGCAGTTGTACAAGTCGGGCGTTATGCTGTCGTCCTTTGGAGTGGCGAACTTGGCGTGGTATTTCCTGAAATTGTTGTCGGCCAGCATAGACTGCAAGAAATAGCCGCATATCGGCAGGGCTGTGCGGCTGCCCTGCCCCAACGCCCCGGTGCGGAAGTGTATGCTGCGGTACTCACCTCCCACCCAGGCGCCCACCACGAGCTTGGGGCTTATGCACATGAACCACGCATCGGAGTGGTTGTTGGAGGTGCCGGTCTTTGCGCCGAACTCCGTATCGGTGGCGTTGCCCACATAGCCCCACAAGCTCTGCGACGTGCCGCCGGGCTCCCTCATGCCGCCGAGCAGCAACTGCTGCATAAGGAAGGCACTCTTGTATGGTATGGCCTGCTGCTCGGTGTTCTTCTCCACGTATATCTCACGGCCGTCCATGTCTGTAATCCTCGTAACCAAAACCGGGTCGCGGTGGCGGCCGTCGTCGGCTATCGTGGCGTAGGCGTTGGCCATTTCCAGCAGGGTAACATCGCTGGATCCCAGGGCCAGGGCGGGTGCGTCTTCCAACGGGCTGGCCACACCCATCTTCCGGGCCGTCTCTATGACCCTCCTTATTCCCATTTCCTGCCCGAGCCTTACCGCCACGGAGTTTATGCTCCTGGCGAAAGCGCTCTTGAGCGGCATGGAGTCTCCCGTGAAATAGCCGTTGGCGTTGGACGGTGTCCAGGTAACCTCCTTGCCTTGTTTCTTGTCGAACACCCTCATGGAGATGAACTCGTCCCTCCGCTTGTCGCACGGAGTGAGCCCCTGGTTCATCGCCTCGGTGTAGACAAACAGCTTGAAAGTGGAGCCGGGCTGCCTCATGGCCTTGACCTTGTCGTATTTCCACGTGTCAAAGTCCACATCTCCCACCCACGCCTTCACATGGCCGCTCTGCGGCTCCATGGCCACGAAGGAGCAATGCATGAACTTCACCATGTAGCGTATGGAGTCAAGGGTTGACATTTCCTTTTCCACACTGCCCTTTTCATAGTCGAACACCTTCACCTTGTGCGGCCTGTTGAGATGGGCCGTTATGGAGTCCGGGCTGTTTGGGAAACGCTCCTGCAACCTCTTGTAGAAAGGCAGTTTCCTCGCAATGCCCTCAATGAAGCCCGGTATGGGCTTGCCGGTTTCGTCCACCCAAGGCTCCGATTTACCCCAGTGGTTGTTGAAATTGCGCTGCACCTGCTTCATCTGCTTCACTGCTGCTGCCTCGGCATATTCTTGCAGGCGCGAATCCACTGTGGTGTATATTTTCAGGCCGCTGGTATAGAGGTCGTATCCGTTTTCCTCGCACCAGCCTTTCAGTTCGTCGGCCACGGCTTCCCTGAAATACTTAGCCTCCCCGTCGTAGTTGCTCTCCACGCTGTAATCCAGCCTTATTGGTATGGCCTTTATGGAGTCCAGCTCCCTCTTCCCCATATGCCCGTGTTCGTTCATGTGGTCAAGCACGAGGTTGCGGCGGTTAAGGCTGTTCTTCGGGTTGGTGAGGGGGCTGTAGGTGGTGGTGGCTTTCAACATGGCCACCAAAACGGCAGCCTGCTCCACGGTGAGCTTCTTGGGGGTGGTGTTGAAATAAGTCTTGCAGGCCGTCTTGATGCCGAACGAGTTGGCCCCGAAGTCCACCGTGTTGGCGTACATGGTAAGGATTTCCTCCTTGTCGTAAAGCATTTCCAACTTCAAGGCTATTATCCACTCCTTGCTCTTCATAATGAGCATTCTCACTCCCGGTATCTTGCCCAAAAGCCCCGTGGAGTAATTTGTTCGCACCCGGAACAGGTTCTTGGCCAACTGCTGCGTGATGGTGGAAGCACCCCGTGCACCGCCGGGTGTAAGTGCGTCCTTGGCAGCGGAGAGCAGCCCCTGGAAGTCTATGCCGAAGTGGCTGTAATAACGCTCGTCCTCGGTGTCTACCAGAGCTTTCCAAAACAGCGGGTTGACATCTCCGTATTCCACAAGCGTCCTGTTTTCGTTGAAGAACTTGCCTATCAGTTTCCCGTCCGCACTGTATATTTCCGAAGCTTGCGAGGTAACCGGATTTTTTATCTGGGAAAAGCCGGGGGACTTTCCGAACAGCCATAGGAAGTTCACATCCACCATCACCAGGTAGAGCATGAAAGCCAAAAGGAATGAAGCCGTGCCGGCCAGGGCTTTCACATACCACTTGCGGCCCGCATAAAGGCCTTTGTACCACTTCCAGGCCCGCCCGGGAATGGAGGTTACATTGCGCATGTTCAGTTCCATATGTGTTGTCTGGTTTCGTTATTGTTCACAAAGATGGTGTTGTCTGTCTTTCCACGTATCCCATTATCCCCCACAAGTCGTCCGGATGGAACCATTCCACATCGGCATCCCTCTTAAACCACGTCTCCTGCTTCCTCATGTACCGGCGTGTGTCAGACTGTATCCTACGGACGGCTTCGTCCAAAGCGCACTCTCCGCCGATGTATGCAAAAAGCTCCTTGTAACCCACCGTGTTCAGGGCCGTTAGCGAACGGAACGGATAAAGGCTTTCAGCCTCTGCGAGCAAGCCTGCTTCCATCATCTTTTCCACCCGGGAGTTTATACGTGAGTACATTTCCGAACGCTCCCTGCGCAGCCCCACCTTCACAATCTTGAACGGCCTTTCAACAGGGCTGTGGGTGAGGAAAGAAGAGTAGGGGCGGCCTGAAACATGGCAAATCTCCAATGCATGCACCACCCGCCTGTAATTGTCTTTGTCCACCACGGCATAGTGCTTCGGGTCAAGCCTCTCCAGCTCTGCGAGCAGCGGTGCAAGCCCTTCGCTACCGAGCCTCGCTTTCATACGCTCCCTCGTGCCATCGTCTACCGTGGGCATTTCGTCTATGCCTTTGCACACGGCATCTATGTACATCATGCTACCGCCCGCCATCACCGCCACGCCATCGGCAACACTCCAAACGGACGGCAGCAAGGCAAGCACCTCCCTCTCGTAGAGGGCTGCGCTATAATAATCGCGTATGCTTTTCACCCCTACGAAATGGTGTGCCACCCTGGCCAGCTGCCCCGGGCTTGGGGCGGCCGTACCTATTTTAAGCTCCGAGAAAATTTGGCGCGAATCCGCATTCAGCACGTGTGTGCCGAAACGCTCCGCAACGGATATGGCGACCTCCGTCTTTCCCACTCCGGTGGGGCCTATTATGACTATGAGGGTCTGCATAAGTTATAAGGCAAGGGCGCGGATTCCCTCACCTTATAATGCCACGCTTGGATGTGGACACGAAATCGAGGATGGCCAACACCTCCCGGGTCTGCGGCAGTTCCCTCCTAACCAAGTCCATACCCTCCGCCAACACACCTTTGCTGTACAGCAGGCGGTAGGCATTGTGGACCAAATCGATGGTGTCGTTGGAAAAGCCGGCACGCCTCATGCCAACCACGTTCAGGCCGCAGTATTTCACGGGGTGTTTTCCCGCAGTGATAAAAGGCGGAATGTCCTGGCTCGTCCTGCTGCCACCCTGCGTCATGGAATAGCCCCCAACGTGGCAGAACTGGTGGAAAAGCGCAGCCGCGCTTATAATGGCGTGGTCGTCAACGGCCACTTCTCCTCCAAGCTTTGTGGAATTTCCTATTATGACGTGCGACCCCACCTTGCAATCGTGCGCCACATGCGCGTTTTCCATTATGAGGTTTCCGCTGCCCACAACGGTCTTTCCGTTTGCAGCCGCAGTACCACGCGATATGGTGACAGACTCCCTTATGCTATTGCCGTCTCCTATGTGGCATTCCGATGCCTCCCCTTTGTATTTCAAGTCTTGCGGCTTTGTGGAAATGCTGGCCCCCGGGAAAAACTCGTTGCCGCTGCCTATGCGCGCACCGGGGTGTATGGTTACGTTGTTCAAAAGCACATTGCCGTCGCCTATCACCGTGTCTTGCCAAATGCAGCAAAACGGGCCTATGGTGTTGCCGTCTCCCATTTTGGCTTCCGGGTGCACATAGGCTAAGGGGCTTATGTTGTTCATAGGGATTGTCTTTTAAATATGCGGAGGCGTATGGAAAAGTGCGCCACTACTTGTTTTTCACTATCTTGGCCGTAAGCGTGGCTTCGGAAACGATGCGGTCTCCCACGAAGCCGTATCCTTTCAGGGAACTGACCCCGTGGCGCAAGGGGTGCAGCAAGTCAACCTTGAATATCAAGGTGTCCCCAGGCACCACTTTCTGGCGGAATTTCACCTCGTCTATCTTCATGAAATAAGTAGACCACCTCTCGGGTTCCTCCACCTGACTGAGCACAAGGATGCCGCCGCACTGAGCCATGGCTTCCACCTGCAACACTCCCGGCATGACTGGTTCCTGGGGGAAGTGGCCGGTGAAGAACGGCTCGTTGCTCGTAACATTCTTAACGGCGACTATTGACGTGGCGCCCATGCTCACCACCTTGTCCACAAGCTGCATCGGATATCGGTGCGGCAGCAATTGGCGTATCCTGATATTGTCCATCAACGGCGGATCTGACGGGTCGTAAGCCGGGGTCTGCACCTCGTGCAACTTTATCTCCTTGCGCATAAGGCGGGCAAACTTGTTGTTGACACTGTGCCCGGGCCTTGTTGCTATTATGCGCCCTTTTATGGGTTTTCCTATCAAGGCCATGTCCCCAACCACGTCAAGCAACTTGTGGCGCGTGCATTCATTCTCCCACCTTATGGGCTTGTGCTGTATGTAACCGGGGGAATCCGCGTCTATGTGAGACACCCCGAGCTTGTCGGCCAACCGATCAAGCACGTCTTGGGTTGTCTTCCTCTCATAAATCACGATGGCGTTGTCCAAATCGCCTCCCTTTATAAGGTCGGCTTCGAGCAGGTGCTCTATGTCGCGGACAAAGACGAAAGTGCGTGCGGGGGCGATCTCCTCTGCAAAGTTGGCCATGTTGTCAAGCGTGGCGAACTGGCTGTTGATGAACTTGCTCTCAAAGGAGCACATGGCAGTGATGCTAAACTGTTCATCGGGCAGGATGGTGATACAAGAGCCGCTTTCTTCGTCCCTTATTTCAATCTTGTGCCTTATCACGTATATGTCCTTTGGAGCGTTCTGCTCCGCCAGCCCTACCTTGCGTATGCTGTCCACATACATGGCGGACGATCCGTCCAATATGGGGAACTCCGGGCCGTTCACCTGTATTACGCAGTTGTCTATGCCAAGGGCGTAGAGTGCGGCCAAGGCATGTTCCACAGTGGAAACCCTTGCCTCTCCCTTGCCGAGCACGGTGCCGCGCTTGGTGTCCACCACATTCTCGGCCACGGCATCTATCACCGGCTGGCCTTCTATGTCTATCCGCTGTATCTTATACCCGGTGTTCTCCGGTGCCGGATTGAACGTAACAGTGAGGTTCAGCCCCGTGTGCAGACCTTTCCCGAATAGGGAGAAGCTCCCTTTGAGTGTATTTTGCTTGATTGTTTCCATTGTTCCTTTATTGATTGCGCTCCTTTGAAATGCGCTCCAATTCCTTTTCCAAACTGCTTATCCTCGCCAACATCTCAGGCAGCTTTGCCGAAAGTGCGTGCTGCCTGAAAAAAGCCATCTTGCCGATTGGCGGCGTACCGATGAGCTGCTGCCCACCCTCCAAGCTGCAAGGCACCCCGGACTGCGCGCCGAGCGAGACGTTGTCGCCTATGGTTATATGGCCCCCTATGCCGACCTGGCCGCCGAACATGCACCACTTTCCTACGACAGTCGAGCCGGCCACCCCTGTCTGGGCCGACATTACCGTATGGTCCCCTATGTCCGTGTTGTGGGCTATCTGCACAAGATTGTCCAGCTTCACCCCGTTCCCAACCTTGGTGCTACCCATTGTGGAACGGTCTACGCAAGTGTTGGCCCCGATCTCCACGTTGTCGCCTATTGTAACAATGCCCAATTGCGGTATCTTGTCATACCCGTCCCCCGTGGGAGCGAAACCGAACCCGTCGCAGCCTATCACACACCCCGCATGCAACACTGCGCCGTTTCCTATCTTGCAGCCTTGGTATATGGTAACATTGGGATATATTGTGCAAGCGCTGCCTATTGACACACCGTCGCAAACCACAGCCCCCGGATATATGGCTGTGCCGTCTCCTACGGTAACGCCATCACCTATGTATGCGAAGTCCCCCACATAGACCCCCTCCCCAATGATTGCGCCCTGGGAAACGGAAGCCTTGGCCGACACCCCCGACTTGCGGGGCTGTGCAGCCGCGTAGGCCTGCATCAACTTGGCCACCGCTGCATATGCATCAGGCACACGCACGAGTGTGGCGGCAACTTGGTGTTCGGGATGGAAACCATCGTTCACCAACACCACGGAAGACTTTGTGGTATATATGTAGTGGGAATATTTAGGGTTGGCAAGGAAAGAGATGGCACCATGCCTACCTTCTTCTATCTTGGCAAAACCATCCACCAACTCAGCCGGGTTTCCGTCCACCGTACCCCCTACCGCGTTGGCTATCTGCTCTGCTGTAAATCTCATACTATCTGCGTTTTTGCAAAAATAGCGAATTAATCCAAGACGCGCATACGGCTATGCCAAACCTGCTGCGTGCAGCTCACCGGCCATCTCCATTTGCAAGGCTTTTGCAGCCTCCGCAGCCTTTTCTGCAAAGTCGTCCCCGCCGCCGGCGTATATTATTCCGCGCGAGCTGTTCACCAATAGTCCGCAGTCTTTGTTCATGCCATATTTGCACACCTCGTGCAAGCTCCCCCCCTGCACGCCGACACCGGGCACAAGTAGGAAATGGTCGGGCGCTATCTTTCTCACATCCGCGAACATAGCCCCACGGGTGGCTCCCACGACATACATCATATTGTCCGCCGTTCCCCACTCCATGGAGCGGCGCAGCACCTTTTCAAACAAACGCTCCCCATCGGCATCTGCGGTGAGCTGGAAATCCGCCGAACCGGCATTGCTTGTAAGGGCGAGCAGCACAACCCATTTCCCCTCGTACCCGAGAAACGGCTCCACACTGTCGCGCCCCATATAGGGGGCAACGGTGAGTGCGTCCACATCGTTTTCCTCAAAAAAGGAACGGGCATACATGGCGGATGTGTTTCCTATATCCCCACGCTTGGCATCGGCAATGACGAATTGATCGGGATACCTTTCTTTTATGTAAGCCACAGTACGCTCAAAAGCCTTTACCCCCTTGCTTCCCATGCTCTCGTAGAAAGCGAGATTGGGCTTGTACGCCACGCAATAATCCGCAGTGGCGTCCACAATGGCCTTGTTGAACTCAAACAAGGGGTCTTCCACTCCGAGTACGCACTCCGGCAGTTTCCTCATGTCCGTATCCAAACCCACGCAAAGGAAACTCTTCTTCTGAAATATCTGACTTGTTAGCTTAGCCCTATCCATATGTGTGTATTTGTCCGCAAAGTTGGGCAAAAAATGGGTGAAAAGGGCATTTGTAACGCCAAAACTTGGCCGACAAATTGCCTTGGGGGCACTTGGAACGGCTAACAAACCTTTCCTGACATACACCTATGCGCCCCGAAACGTGTCACGCCCCAAGAGCCGCCATCCATTTGCCAACCCTACGGCGCAAAGCCTTTGAGATATTGGCCCAACGTCCCTTCCTTATGTTGAGAAGAAGCTCTTCTATGGAATACGACACCTTTCTTGCCGGATGCCCCCAGGCGTTTCGGCGATAAAGCCTGTCTTTGTAGGCCACATGGTCTACAACGTAGTTTGGATGGCGCAAGGGGAACTTCACATCGAAGCTCCCCATTGTGAACATCCGCCTGATACCTCGCGGCATTGTTTCCAGCTCCGACGAGAAATGGGTTGAGTCAGGCATAGCCCCAATGTTGCGCACCATGTTTTTCGTCGGCATCACAGCCAGTCCGGAGTTGAGCAGCATATGCCCCCAAAAGATACTCTCAAAATGCTCCTTGCCCGATGCCGCATGCCGCCTGCACATTGGTATGAAATCCTTGCGGATGCGCCTATCCTTGACCAAGGCGGTGAGCCTTGACATGGCTTCCTTGTCCCTAACAAAAGAATAGCCCCCATCCCAAGCATTCACCACACGCGCCCAAGAAGCCCAGCCCCATATTGAGAAAGTGGAGGTGAAAAAGTAATCGGCATCCACATCGGTGGTCTCCCCGTCTGTGTTGAACCCGGCTATCATCGTTATCCGCTCATCGTCCTCATAACGCTCCAGCATTTCTGCGCAGAACCTGAAAAACGACCGGGACACCAGCACATCGTCTTCTATCACTATGCACTTGTCCGCTTGGGAGAAAGCCCACCTGTGGGCTATGTATCCCGATGGGTCGCAGCCCTTGTTGGTGTCTTGGTAGAAACGGCGGACATCGCACTCCCAATCTATGTTCTCATCGGAAGCTATGCGCCTGCACTCTTCCACCCCCGGCATATCGGAGGGGCTGCGGGGGCCATCCTGGTATAGGAAAAGGCGCGAAGGGCGGGCTTTCCTCACTTCTTCAAAAACGGGGGCGAATGTCACCGGGCGGTTGAAGAACACCAACAACACCGCTACGTCAACCCCGAACGCATTCTTCATAGCCTTACCTTTACTTGTAAACTTGCTTTCGCCCGAATCCCGGGTCTATCTTAAGCTTTGCCGCCACTGCAACTGTTGCAGAACAAGCGGCCACCACTATCACAAAGAAAGCCCTGTAACCAACCGCTTCCTGCAAGGCTCCGGCTATGAGCCCCGGCAACATCATTGACAGGGCCATGAAAGCCGTGCATATGGCGTAGTGGGAGGTCTTGTAATCTCCACGGCTGTAATAGATGAGGTACAGCATGTAGGCGGTGAAACCGAAACCATAGCCGAACTGCTCCACGAACACGCAGGTGTTGACCACGGCAAGGCTTTCCGGCAATGCGTAACTCATATAGACATACACAAGATCCGGCAGGGATATGGCGGCAACCATGGGCCAAAGCCACTTTTTCAGTCCGTCACGCCCTGCGGCAATCCCGCCCAATATTCCACCGAGGGTTAGACCGGCCACCCCCACCGTGCCTTGCACCAAACCATATTCCTGCGGAGAAAGGCCAAGCCCTCCATTATGGGCGGCATCTATGAGGAACAAAGAAGACACCTTGGCGAGCAGGCCTTCGGGCATTCTGTAAAACAGCATGAAAAGTATTCCCGACACCACCTGCGGCTTGTTGAAAAAGGAACGGAGCGACTGTTTGAATTCGGCAGCAACGGCCCGTGCGTACACTTTCTTTGCCACGTCTTCCACTGGCTTTGGCAGGGAATAGCCGTGCCAAAGCCACAAGGCGATGAACAAGCCTGCCGTGCCGTAAAAAGCCAGGCTCCACGAAAAGGGTATGCCTCCGCGGTAAACCACTTGCAGGTTGCCCGCCAACATCACCAACACTCCCTGGCCGAATATGGTGGCAAGGCGGTAGAATGTGGAGCGTATGCCTACGAACCATGCCTGGCTATGCTGGTCTAATCCCAGCATATAGAAGCCATCCGCAGCTATGTCGTGCGTGGCGCTGGCAAACGCCATTAGCCAAAAAAAGAACAGGGAACCTTGCAGCCAAAGCGAACCCGGTATGGTGAAAGCCACCCCGCCGAGAGCCGCCCCAATAAGCAGCTCCATGGCCAATATCCACCACCGCTTAGACTTGACAGCATCTACGAACGGACTCCACAAAGGCTTTATCACCCAAGGCAGGTAAAGCCATGAAGTGTAAAAAGTTATCTCCGCATTGTCCAACCCGAGCTGCTTGTACATCACAAGCGATATGGTCATCACAGCCACGTAAGGCAAACCCTCCGCGAAATACAACGAGGGAACCCATCCCCATGCGTTTTTCTTGCCCATTTTCTCAATATGCTTTCACAACCCCGGCACCCTTGTAGTAGTGCGCCAATATGTCCTTATATCCCACGCCACCGGCAGCCATAGCAGCGGCTCCTATCTGGCAAAGGCCCACTCCGTGCCCCCATCCAGCCCCGGTGAACACGAATGTAGACGGCCCGCCATCGCTGCCGGCAACGGTGTCAACAACAAAAGCGGAGCTAAGCAGATGGGTCTCGCTTAGCACCCTCCTTATCTCCAACTCCTTGCCTATCACAATGGAGCCCTTTTCACCCTCTATCTCCAACTTCCATATGCGGCCGCTCATGCCACGGGCAATGGGGATTAGCTTCTTTATAAGCCCTAAACCCGCCCCGGTCTTTCGTTCCACAATAGAGGATAGCTCCTCGCGGGAATATTCCACACTCCACCTGTAAAAGTCCGTGGTGGCTTTGTCATAGTCTTTCAAGGATGCTTCAAGCACCTCGCGTCCCGGGCTGGCGCAATACGCTTCCGGGCATGAACGCACCCACTTTTCGGCCTCCTCCTCCACCGACAAGTCGGGGCGGTCTTCCCCAAGGTTGTCCCCAACAGACCGGAGGTAAGGTTTTGGCGTATCACCCCAGCAACACTGGAACTCCTCCAAAGCGCCTCCGCAACATTTGCTAAAACGTGCATCGCACACACCGCCGGCAAACATCAGAATTTCCCCCGCAGTGTCCTCCACGGCTTTACGCACTTCCGGCGTTATTCCGTCCAGACCTTGGTATCTCTGGCAGTGGTCATCTGCACACACATCATAGCGGTTGTGCTTCCGAGCGTCATACCACACGATTCTTTCGTTGCTGCCCACAGGGGCGTGAAACCCATCTGCGCCTTCCCCCTTACCTCCTTTCACTCTCCTACCAAGCATTGTGGACAACAGCCACGAGCGGGATATAACTGCGTGTGCCTTCACAAGTTCCGTGGGGGAATTTCCACCCATCTCACTCGACACAACGCTTTGCAGGTATTCTTCCATCGGCACTTCGTTGACGGCCTCAACCATACCGCCTACCGACTTCAACACAATCTTGCCTTGGTATGTGTGCCGACGTGTAGAATGCCAATGGAAATCTATGCCAATCTCCACATTGTCCACGGTGAAAGTGCAGCCGCCGCCCATTGGAACAAGCTCTACGCAATCAACCTCGGCACACGGAACAATTTCACTGACATCTTCACTGTGGCATGACAACGACACCTTCCCACCGCTATGGGACACAGATATTCTCCCCGACATGCTTTTGTCTCCAAAAGCGAACGGGCCGTTAAGGGTCATCCCAATAGACTTTTCGCAAGCAATTCCCACTTTCACCACCTTGCAAGCTCCGCCAATGAGTTCCAATGCCACCCCTGTGGCTTCCGGCCAACCGAGCCCTACCTCTCCAATTACAGCGGCGGCCGTTTCCGCAGTAATATTCACGTAGTCTTCCTTTCTGGGAAGTATCACAAGCCCTGCCATGTCCACAGCACCGGGGCTTATCATCATCCGGGCGGTGCCCTCGGCACAGTAACAACCAGGCCGGTGTTTCGCCCTCGGTATGACCAAGGCCACCACTCCGCCATCCGAACTCCAAGCCAATACGTTGAGCATGGGTTCGCTTTCACCTTCCCCCTTAGGCAAGGCGGCATAAAGCTTCCCAAAAAGAGCTTCGCATTCATCCACCCCGGGGGCTGATACCACAAAGACGGGGCATACATAACCAGGCACGAGAGAAACCCCATTTGAAGCACACTCCCCGCACACCACCATTGCAGACTCCATAAGCCTTGGCAGGGCTGTTTTCAAAGGGAAACATCCTCCCACAGCCGCTTGGATGTGTAGATGGTCGGGGGCGGAAGCTCCGCACATCGGGCCGTTGTAAAACAGTGTGGCGGGAGCAAATTCCAAAGCGAAGGCGCACATGTCCCTGAAACAGTCGGTAACAGACTGCGGCCTATGGGCCCGCGAAGCTATCGTAAAATGCTGCTTGAAAATAGGGAATGGGTTCAATAGCAAGTCCCACCCTCCAAGATTCTCAACGACTTGCTCCGCAGGGCGGTTCTCCCCACAAAGGAAGCACTTGCGGCCAGCCACCCCATTGTCCGTTATGTCGGCCGCAGTGGAAACCATACGGGCGGGATTATGCTGGGCAAGCAGGCGTACACCTCCGCACTCCAAGGCTTTGGTCTCCACTCCCGAAAGTTCCCCATAACGCCTTGCCGCAGCGGGCCACACGGAAAGCTGCCTACGGAAGAAAGCCGACAAGGCCGCGGCCACGTTACGCCTCCTTGCCATTATCTCGACAGTCCGTATCCAATCCTTATAGTGGTTGTTGGCGTTCACCTTGCCGTGGCTCAGCGCTGCATCGCTGTTGCCGTCCCACCTCCTGCACAGGTACAATTCTTCGTATATCCTCGCAATGCGGTGCGTCCGGCAGAACCTCAATCCCATCGCGTAATCCTCACCGTAGCTTGTGTTTGGAAACGGACACATCCTCAACAGCGGGGTGTAAAAAGCCCGTGGCGCACCAAGGCCGTTTATGCGGAGGGCGTTGTTCGGGCCGTTCCCGTCTGTCCACTCCTTATGGTCTATCAACCCTGGCGGAAGCGTGTTTAGCCGGAAATCGCACATGCGGTAGCTCCCCACCACCATGGCAGCCCTCGTACGCCTTGCCGTATCCACTATTTTCTGCAAAGTGTGCGGGGAGGAATAAAGGTCGTCGCTGTCAAGCTGAACGGCAAAGCGGCCGCAACGGCTGTCGGCCACGGCTTCGTTCCAGCAGCCCCCTATGCCAAGGTCTGTCCTTTCGGGGACAATGCGCACCAACCTGCCGTCCGAGCCGAACCCGTCAAGCACTTCCGCTGTGCCATCCGTGGAATGGTTGTCCACCACTATCACATTGAAAGGGAAAGTGGTTTCCTGCCCGAGTGCTGACCTGACAGCGTCTCCTACCGTCTTAGCCCTATCCAGCACAGGTATCACCACGCTGGCTTCCGTTTCAAAGGGATACGCGTCCGCATCCACGTCTTCTATTGCAGAGGTGTCCACCATGGCGCCAATCTTTTCCAAGTGGCGTGTGGCCGCCCGCTCCATTTCCTCCTGCACCCTGCGGTTCTTGGGGTCTACATAGTCAAACTGCCTCTCTCCGCTCTTGCGCGGATCGTCTTCCGACTCGGTGTAAAGCATTTCCCCTACCCTGCGCACCCCTCCGTGGCGCGAGGCGAATAGGCGCAAGTCGTACAGCCCGGCATAGTCCAAACCGCCACACCCGCGTGCCGTTTCCACCCATTTTTTAAGGCATGATGTGCGCACAAGCACAAACTGCCCAAAATCGAAATCGTCGCGTATGCTACCCTCCTGGTAGTCTATGGTGGGATAAGGCTCTTTTCCGCCTTCCCTCTCCATAATGCGGTCCGAATACAACCAGTCCGCACCGGTCTGACAAGCCACGGAAACCATGCGCTGGAACATATTTTGCCCCAAAGTGGCCGGCGAACACCTTTGAGACAGCAGCACATAAGGCGCAGCGGCCATGTCAGCCAGGCATACCAACGCATCTGCGGACTGCGGCAGCTTGTCGCAAACCACGGAGCAGCCATCCGGAACCGCTTCCGCACCGCCTGAGATGCAAGACAGGAAAACCTTTGACACGCAAGGATCTGAAACCATACGGCCAACCATCCCCTCCAACCCCATTGCCGGGGAGTAAGGTATGAAACAATCTATTTGGGGGGTGTGCATAATCTTTGTGAATAAAGTAAGCGGCGGCTGTCAGCCGCCAATGGATTCCATGTACCAATCCCGCAGCATTCCCACCCCGTCTTCCAACTCCACCTTGTGCCTCCAACCGAGGGAATGCAGCTTGGACACGTCCGTGAGCTTTCGCATTGTGCCGTCAGGCTTAGCGGCGTCAAAGGCCACCTCTCCGTCAAAACCGACGCTCTTGGCCACCATTCCGGCCAGAGCCGCGATGCTTGTTTCCTTGCCGGTGCCGATGTTTATGTGGCAGTTGCGTATTTCCCGGGGCAAGGTGTCAGGCACACAGCCACCACTATTTGCGGAATGGTCTTTCCGGTTGCATGCTATATCCTTGAAACCCACATTCAGCAAAACGTGGACGCTTGCGTCTGCCATGTCCCCACTCCACATAAATTCCCTCATAGGCTTCCCGGTACCCCACAGCTCCACCTTTCCGGCCGTTATCCCGTAACGCGAGAGGGCTTTCTCCACAGCGTCCCGTCCGAACGTCCCGTCAACCCCGTCCACAGGCCGCGCCTCAAGGTCTTTTGAAACCAAGTCCCAACGTCCGCAACCGAGCCACTTTGCCAGCAGGGTTTTCCTCATTACAGACGGCAACACGTGGCTGTTTTCCAAATGGAAGTTGTCTCCCGGGCCATATAGGTTTGTAGGCATCACGGCCACATAGTCCGTGCCGTATTGCAGGTTGTAGCTCTCACACATTTTAAGCCCGGCAATCTTGGCTATGGCGTAAGGCTCGTTGGTATATTCGAGCGGCGAGGTTAGCAAGGCATCCTCGGCCATAGGCTGCGGCGCGTCCTTCGGATATATGCATGTGGAGCCGAGGAAGAGTAGCTTGGACACGCCGTGGGCGTAACTTTCGCCTATTACGTTGCACTGTATCCTCAGGTTCTTCATTATGAAGTCCGCCCGATAGCGCGAGTTGGCCATTATGCCGCCCACATGCGCCGCAGCCAAGACCACTGCGTCCGGCCTTTCCTCGTCAAAAAAACGTCTCACGGCCGCCCCGTCTTCCAAATCCAATTCCCCATGGCTGCGCCCCACAAGGTTGCAATAGCCCCGCGACAGCAGGTTGGCCCACACTGCCGCCCCCACAAGGCCTCGGTGCCCTGCCACGTATATCTTGGAATCCTTGCCCAACGCCATCAGTCAAGCTGGGCTTTTAGGTGCAACTTCCTGACGAATTTCATGTCGTTCGCCACCATTATCCTTACAAGTTCCTCAAACGGGGTTTTAGTGGGGTTCCACCCGAGCTGCGTGCGGGCCTTTGAGGGGTCTCCCAAGAGCTGCTCCACCTCGCAGGGGCGGAAATACTTCGGGTCCACCTCCACGAGGACCTTGCCCGTAGCCACGTCCACCCCTTTCTCACCTATTCCGCAGCCTTCCCACCTAAGGCCAATCCCGGCCTCAGCGAACGCCAGCGTGCAAAATTCCCTCACCGTGTGCATTTCACCCGTGGCTATAACATAGTTGCCGGGCCGCAGCTGCTGCAATATCAGCCACATGCACTCCACGTAGTCAGGGGCATACCCCCAGTCGCGCCTTGCGTCCAAGTTGCCCAAGTACAGCTTGTCCTGGTGTCCCTGGGCTATCCTCGCCGCAGCGAGCGTTATCTTGCGTGTTACGAAAGTCTCGCCACGTCGTTCGCTCTCATGGTTGAAGAGTATGCCGTTGCAGCAGTACATGCCGTAGCTCTCCTTGTAGTTTTCCATTATCCAGTAGGCGTACATCTTGGCCACAGAATAAGGGCTGCGTGGATGGAACGGGGTGGTCTCGCTCTGCGGCACCTCAGCCACTTTGCCATACAACTCGGAGGTGGATGCCTGGTATATCCGGCACTCTTTGTCAAGGCCGCATATCCTGACGGCCTCAAGCAGCCTCAGCGTGCCTATGGCCACGACGTCGGCTGTGTATTCCGGCACCTCGAACGACACCTTGACATGGCTTTGCGCCGCCAAGTTGTATATTTCCGCAGGCTTCACCTCTCCTATTATCCTTATGAGCGAGGATGAGTCCGTCATGTCGGCCCAGTGTAGCTCCACAAGGCGCTGCTTCTTCATATCCCTCACCCACTCGTCTAAGTAGAGGTGTTCGATCCTTGCGGTGTTGAACGACGAAGAGCGGCGGAGCAATCCGTGCACTTCATATCCTTTCCTTACCAACAGCTCGGCCAGGAACGAGCCGTCCTGCCCTGTTATGCCCGTTATGAGCGCGGTCTTCTTTCCCATAGCCTCATCAGTTCCCGTTGAATTGGCTTATCCTCTGCTCCTCTGACAGCTTGCAGATGAGCAACGTGCCGTCTTTCTCCGCCACCACGTAGCCGTCAAGCCCCTGCACCACCACCCTCTTGGCACCGGTGGCGTGTACGATGCAGTTGCGCGAGTCGTACATCTCTATGTTCCCTCCTATTAGGCTGTTGCCGTAGAGGTCCCGCTTGGTGTTGGTGAGCAGGCTGCCCCATGTGCCAAGGTCGTTCCAGCCGAAGTCGGCCGGGCAGACGAATATTTCCTCGGCCTTTTCCATAATGGCGTAGTCCACGGATATGCTTTCGCAATCCTGGAAGGCGATGTCCACCGCGTCCTGCTCGGCCGGCGTGCCGTATTTTGGCAGAAGGTCCTCGAATATTTTGTTCATGGCGGGCTGGTATATCCTGAAAGCGTTCACTATCGTGGCCACCTTCCATACGAATATGCCCGAGTTCCAAAAGTAGGAGTTCTGGGCAACGTACCTCTCCGCCGTTTCCAAGTCCGGTTTTTCACGGAAAGAGTCCACCCTGAATATTTCCTTGTTGCGCGGCGAGCCGTAAGTCAACTCGGCCTTTATGTAACCGTAGCCGGTCTCCGGGCGGCTGGGCTTTATGCCTATCGTCACGATGGCGTCGGTCTCCGCAGTGAAAGCCATGCAGCCTTTCACCACACGGGCGAACTCGGCCGTGTCGGCCACTATGTGGTCGCTCGGCGTAACCGCCACGTTGGCCTTGGGGTTCACCGCCTTTATCCTCCAGCTGGCGTAGGCTATGCACGGGGCGGTGTTCCTGCGGCATGGTTCCAGTAAGATGTTGCCATTTGGTATTTCCGGCAGCTGCTCCTCCACTATGGCGGCATACTGCTTGTTTGTTACCACCCATACGTTCTCCGGGGGGCAAATCCCTGCAAACCTGTCGTACGTGAGCTGCATCAGGGTGCGCCCCACTCCCATCACGTCTATGAACTGCTTGGGGCGTTCCGCCGTGCTCATGGGCCAGAAACGGCTGCCCACCCCACCGGCCATTATGACCAAATGATTGTCTGAATATGCCATATTGCGCTATTCCTCGTGTCTTGAAAATATGCGCAAATGTAACAAAAAGCGGCAAAGGCTATGGTTCGGCCGCGCAAAAACTCCGCGCCGGCAAAAACGATGGGCTGTCAGAACGGCAACCGCTGCGCACGGCCGTCCTCCCTGCCGCACACCATCCTGTACACTCCCCTGCCCACCCTCTCTATGGTAGGCGGCGCACACCTCATGTGACGCTGTATGAACGAGTCCACGCACCCCCTGGCCTCGATGCTGCCGGTTTGGGAAAAAAGCGTGCTGGAAGCGTTTTGCAGGTGCAAGACTAACTTGCGGACTGACAACCCGCCCTCGCCGGCCTCTTCCAACACCTTGAACAGCAGCTCGTCGTAGAACATAAAACAAGGGGGGCGGCCTATCCTTGCCGCCCCCTCTCCTTGTGTCTTTAAATCGTTATCAGGCCAGGGAAACCAGCGTGTCCTCGCCCTTTACCTTGCCTTCCTTGAAGAGCCAGCCTATTCCGAGGTAAGCCTCGGCTTCGGTTATGCCGGCCGCTTTCGCAATTTCGGCCACGGCCATACCCTTGCCAGCTGCGGCCAGGGCCTGGTACACATCGCCAGCCCTGAAGCCGGCACTCTCAGCATTCACCACCAAGGCGGCTTTCTTGGCCGCCGCCTTCCTGGGAGCCGCCTTCTTCACTTCGCCTGCGGCTTCCTTTGCCGCCGCAGCCTTTGTCGTTTTCTTTTCTGCCATTTTTCTCTTACAATTTCACGCAGCGGAATACTCCGTCCGTTTGGTTGCGCAAAGTTATTCGCTTTTTGTTATTTTAACAAGAATCAACCAGCGCAAATTCCGCTTTGCCTATCCATTGTATAGCGGTATCACCCTTTTTCTTGACTTATGTCAAGCCTTATCTTGAGTTCGTCAAGCTGTTTACCGTCTATCTCCGAGGGTGCATCGAGCATTACGTCCCGTCCGCTGTTGTTCTTTGGGAAGGCTATGCAGTCGCGTATGCTGTCCAGGCCTGCCATTATTGACACGAAGCGGTCCAAGCCGAAGGCAAGGCCGGCGTGTGGCGGAGCGCCGTACTTGAATGCGTTCATCAGGAAGCCGAACTGGGCCTCCGCCTTTTCCTTGGTGAAGCCCAATATTTCAAACATTTTCTCTTGGAGCGCCGTGTCGTGTATCCTTATGGAGCCGCCGCCGAGTTCCACTCCGTTGCACACAAAGTCGTAGGCCACGGCCCTTACGCTGCCGGGGTCCGTGTCTATCATCGGCAGGTCTTCCGGGTTCGGCATAGTGAACGGGTGGTGTGTGGCCATGAGCCTCTGTTCCTCGTCGCTCCACTCAAAGAGGGGAAAGTCCACTATCCATAGGCACTCAAAGGTGTCCTTGCCTCGCAACCCAAGGCGGTCCCCAAGCTCCAAGCGCAGGGTGCACAGCTGGGTGCGGACTTTGTTGGGCCTTTCTCCGCTCATTATCAGCACGAGGTCCCCATCCTTTGCGCCGGCGGCTTCCTTCACCTTGGCGAGGGTCTCAGGCGAGTAGTACTTGTCCACGCTGCTCTTGACCGTGCCGTCGGCTTCGTACTTTATGAACACAAGCCCCTGGGCACCCACCTGAGGGCGCTTCACGAAATCGGTGAGTTCGTTTATCTGCTTGCGCGAGTAGCCTGCGCAGCCCTCTGCGCAAATGCCCCCCACGAAGCCGGCCCCGTCGAATACGCTGAACCCGGGCTCTGCTTGGAAAATACCGGTGAAGTCCCTTATCTCCATGCCGAAGCGGGTGTCGGGCTTGTCGCTGCCGTACCTCTCCATAGCTTCTTTCCATGGCATGCGCCTAAGCCTTGGCGGGAGCTCCACGCCACGGACTTCCTTGAAGAGGTGCCTGGCCATGTCTTCAAATATCTGCAAAACATCCTCCTGCTCCACGAAGCTCATCTCGCAGTCTATCTGTGTGAACTCCGGCTGGCGGTCCGCCCTGAGGTCTTCATCTCGGAAACACTTGGCTATCTGGAAGTAGCGGTCAAAGCCGCTGACCATGAGCAGCTGCTTCAGGGTCTGCGGGCTCTGCGGCAGTGCGTAGAACTGGCCGGGGTTCATGCGGGAGGGCACCACGAAGTCTCGCGCGCCCTCCGGGGTGCTACCTATGAGGATGGGGGTCTCCACCTCTATGAACTGCCTTGAATCGAGGAAGTTCCTTATTAGTATGGTCATGCGGTGGCGCAGTTCCAGGTTGCCCCTCACTGCGGCCCTGCGAAGGTCAAGGTAGCGGTACTTCATCCTTATGTCGTCCCCGCCGTCGGTGTTGTCCTCTATCGTGAACGGCGGCGTTGCGCTCTCGCTGAGCACCCTGAGTCCTTTCGCGGCGATTTCTATCTCTCCCGTGGGCAGGTTTGCGTTCTTGCTTTGGCGCTCGCCCACCACCCCGGAGACCTGCACGCAGTATTCACGCCCGAGCTTGTTGGCCGCAGCGCACAGGGCCGCATCGCCGGACTCGTCAAAGACCACCTGCGTTATCCCATACCTGTCCCTGAGGTCCACAAAGGTCATACCCCCCATTTTCCTTGTCCTCTGCACCCACCCGGCGAGGGTTACCTCCCGGCCTGCGTCGGCAAGCCTCAGCTCGCCGCACGTGTTAGTCCTATACATATCGGTATTGTGTTGTTTCCTAAACGGCAAAGTTAGTGCAAAGCGGCCTAACGGATGTGTTTTTGCATTGTACAAACGAAAAAGTCAAAGCCAGCCCCCACGCCATTGCATGGAGGAAGCTTTGCCCACGCCACGGCCACCGCATAGTAAACTTTTATTCCTCAAAAAAGCAGCCTTGCTTATTCCGTGTTGTTTCTATCCCAAAACCACAATGTTTTCAGCCCAAAATAATCCTCATTTCAGCCCAAAATAATGATGTTTTTGGGCTGTTTTTTGGCCGTTTCACAACACATTGTTTTACAACCTGTTACAAAGGGGGACTCCTTTGCATACCAACAAGTCGGCAATCCCCGCCGTGGAAAAAGATATTTACACTAAGGATTCTTTTTCAGCGCGAACTTGAACGAAAGTCCGCCGCCGTCCCTCGCAGCCAAAGCTATTTGTCCGCCGTGCATAGCCACGGCGTTTTTCACTATGGCAAGGCCCAGCCCTGTGCCTCCAAGGCTCCGGCTCCGCCCCTTGTCCACCCGGTAGAATCTCTCAAAAAGGCGCGGCAGGTGTTCGGGCGGCACGCCCACTCCATTGTCCTCCAAGGAGAGCCGCCATTCGTCCGCTGCCTCCTCCCCCCTAATCTCCACCACGGCACCACGGCCTGCATAGGCTGCCGCATTGTCAAGCAGGTTTCGGAATATCCCATAGACGGCTGTGCGGTCGCCCACCATGGGCATCTCCCCCGGCAAATCCACCTTGACAGACATCCCGGCCGCCGAAATTCCCCCTGCCGTGTCGGCCACGGCCTCAGACACAACCGCTGCGGCATCCATTTCCTCCGCCCTTGACGGGAAACCTCCGTCCAAGTAGCTCAGTGTGGAGAGGTCGTCCACTATGGTGGCAAGCCGCCTTGCCTGTGCATAGCTCCTTTCCGTGAAGCGCGTCCTCGTGTCCTCGTCCATACCCCTTGGCTCCTTCATCGTTTCAAGGTAGCCAATAAGGCTCGCCAAGGGTGTTTTCAGTTCGTGGGCGGCATTTTGGGTGAGCTGCCGCTTAATGAGTTCCTTCTCCTTCCGTGTGCGTTCAAGCCGCATGTACATCTTTACGATCAGCTCTGACACCTCTCCAAGCTCGTCTGAGGGGAAACGCGCCAAATCTTCCGTCTCCAGCGTGTCACCGCCTCCTGCCATGCGTGCGAAAGCCCTCAGGTTTTCCACGTTCCGGCCCACACGGCGTGAATACCACAAGGCGGCCACAGCTGCTGCGGCGAGTGCCAGCACGGCCACCCATAGGTATGGCTGGTAATGGGCCAGGGCGGCTTCCATCTGGAAGTCGTACCGCACGGCAGAGCGCACCACCACCCCTTGTCCGCCGCAGTAGGTGGCGGCGTAGAAAAACCTCCCCTCCGCAGTCTTGCTTTCCCTGCCTATGTCATACCCCCTCCCCTCGGCCATGGCCTGGGCCACCTCTTTCCTTTCCAAGTGGTTTTCCGGCTCTGCCGAATGCGGATGGCTTTCATACACCACACGCCCGTCTGCAGCCACCACGGTGGTGCGCAAACCGGGCATGACATGCAAACCCGCAGCCCGTGCCGCAGCCGCACTGTCTACCACTCCGTCTGCCGGAAATTCCATACACACGAGGGAATTGCGGTGTTGCAACCGCTCGTTTAGCACTTCGGCCTTGTGGCGGCTCTCCGCATCAAGCCACGCCAGCACTGCGGCAAGGAGTGCGGCAACGGCCATGACGGCCACGAGAGCCGCCATCTTGCCTCCCGTGGAGAGTTTCAACTTGCGCGGAACTGCGCCGTAATTATCCATACCAAGAGCCTAACAGTCGGCCTTGAAGAAATAGCCATAACCCGGCCTCGTGGCTATGGCTGCTGCGTAAGGGCCCAACTTTTTCCTCAACCGGGCAACGTTGGTGTCCACAGTACGCCCCGTAACCAAGGACTCGTCGGGCCAAGCCCTACATATCAGTTCCTCCCGACTGAGCACCCTCCCACCGGCTGCGGCCAAAGCGGCTATTATCCCATATTCAGCCGGAGTGAGGTCTATCTTGTTTCCATCCACCACGACAGCCTTTCCATCCGTGTCGACACTAAGGCCGGAATAAGTTTCTCCTTTCTGTGAGGGTTTGACGGACCTGCGCAGAACGGCCTTCACACGGAGCATCACCTCCCTCACGGAGAAAGGCTTGCACACATAGTCGTCCGCCCCTATCTGCAAGCCGGTGACCACGTGGTTCTCCCCGGTCTTGGCCGTGAGGAATATTATTCGGATGTGTGACGTGGAGGGGTTGGAAAGAAGTTCTTTCGCCAACTCGTAACCAGACATGCCCTCCATCATCACATCGAGGATTGCAACATCCACGCTGCATAGGTCGGCAGCCAGGGCTTCCTCGGCTGATTCCACAGCCGACACCAGGTAGCCCTCCGCCTCCAAGTTGTATTGCAACACCTCCCTTATGTCCGGTTCGTCATCCACCACGAGGATGACGGGCTGTTTCGCATGGGTGCAATCCATCCCGGGTGTGTTCATTTTTCACAGGCCCCGTGCTGCACGGCCCTTTCGGCATGGTAGGAAGAACGGACAAGCGGGCCGCTCTCCACATGTTTGAAACCGAGGGCCAGCGCTTCGGCCTTGTATTTGACGAAGGTGTCCGGCTCCACGTACCTCTCCACTGGCAGGTGCTTTGAGGACGGTTGCAGGTACTGGCCTATGGTGAGTATGGAGCAGCCGGCGGCCGACACGTCCTTCATTGTCTCCACCACCTCTTCATCGGTCTCTCCCAAACCAACCATAAGCCCCGTCTTGCAAAGCGTGCCGGCTTTGGAAATATGCCTGAGGACTGATAGGCTTTGCCCATACCGGGCCACGCTTCTCACTTTCGGGGTAAGCCGCTCAACCGTTTCCATGTTGTGCGCCACTATGTCCGGCCCGGCGGAAAGCACCGTGTCAAGCAGATTGGCTTCCCCGCGGAAGTCGGGTATCAAGGCTTCTATCCTAACTCCCGGGCAGGCCCGCCTTATCTCCACGATGGTTTGGCGCCAATGTCCGGCCCCGTAGTCGGGCAGGTCGTCACGGTCCACGGAGGTTACCACAACGTGCTTGAGCCCCATTTCCTTCACGGCAGCCGCCACACGGCTCGGTTCACCAGCGTCAAGTGGCAGCGGCTTGCCCGTGGCGGTGTTGCAAAAGCGGCAGTTTCGGGTGCACACATTCCCGCATATCATTATCGTGGCAGTGCCTGCGGCCCAGCATTCAGCCCTGTTGGGGCATAGTCCGCTGCTGCATATCGTGTTTAGCCCGTGTGAAGAAATGGTGTGCGCGGTGGCTGCGTGCCTGTTCTTGGAAGCTATGCTTATTTTCAGCCAATCAGGTTTCATTACGTGTGGGGGGCGCCCGGCTATCAACCTCGCCACCTTGGCCGCATCCATGCCGCGTATCACGCCGCCCACATCCGCATTCCCGAGGGCTTTGACTATGCTGTCCCACTGCGGCGCCACTCCTCGAAGGCGTGCCACAAGCTCCCCGTCAATATCACCCGTGAGGAAATAGTCTCCCATAAAATTTATGGACTTGATAACCCCTCCTTTCACTTCCATATGAGCCTCAACCGTACCCACCCCGTCAAAACGCCGCCGCTTGACATCCGTGTATGCGGGGTTTTTCCCATAGGTGTAGTCGTCTGAGGACAGGGTGTTTTCTATTTCGGCGATGGCTGCCAAATCTTTTTCCGACAACTCCAGCGGAGGTTCGGCACAGATGTTCCTTACCACATATCCGATGAAATCATCCATACCCATTTCCGTAAACTGGCAGAGGTTTGCCACCCTCTGCGACACGGATTCCACCCCTTTGCTTTCCAACTTTGCCTTGTGCGGCGTGAGCGTGCGGGCGAGTTCCGAAAGGTCGGTGGAAAAGAGCAGGGTGTTGTGCAGCACACTTCGCCCCGGCATACGGTAGAAAGCGCTGCCGGCCACCTTTTTCCCATCCACAACGATGTCGTTTCGTCCGGAAGCGGCCGCAGCTATCCCCAAGTCGGACAATAGCGCAGCTATGCGCCCCATGTACCGTGAAAATTCCTCCTCCACGTTGCAGCCCGATGTGATGTAAGAAAATTGCAGGCAGCCTTTGTCGGAATACACGCAGCCGCCGCCGCTCTTCCTACGGAATACGTCTATGCCACGTGCCTTGCAATAGGCGGTGTCCACCTCGTTTTCCAAAAGCTGGTTGCGCCCTACCATCACTGTTGGCTGCACCTGCCACACTGCAAAGTAGTCTGAATCGTGGAAGTTGCGTGCCACGTACTCTTCCACTGCGAAAAAAAAGGGCAGTTTCCTACCCTTTTGGCCCGAAAGGTCTATCAGTCTCACGGCTTGTATTTTTCTATTAGGTCTGCTGCCCGGTCGTCCCCGATCTCCTTTGCAAGTCGCAGGGCTTGCAGGGCTTCGTCTTTTTGTCCAAGTTCCCCCAGTGCCACACCTTTTATTATGTAGGGATCTGAATACCCAGGGGCTACGGCTATGCACATGTCAGCAGTCTTAACGGCATCCTCCAACCGATTCACCTTAAGCTGCAAAGAAGCCATACAGGCGTAGTACGTGGGTTCGGCCCTGTTGAGAACTATGGCGTGGGCTATGTCGTTGAGAGCCTGCTGGTACTGCCTAAGCTTCATTTCACACTGGTATTTGGTGAAATAGAAAGCATGGGAAGCCCTGCCGAGCATCAATGTGTCATACTTGTTGTAATCGGCCACCGCTTGGCGGTGCAGCCCGGCTTCGTCTAAGAGCCTACCCCTTTCCAACACGTATGGGGCGGCGGATTGGCCTTGGCTGGAAACCACCGCACTGTCAAGCATTTCCAAGATCTGCTCCAAAGGTTTCCCGAGCTTCGCCCTGCATTGCGACACTTCGTAAAAAACCTCTCCGCTGCGCAGCTCCCCTTGCGACAACCCCAACAACAAGTCGTGCGCTTCGCCATAACTCCCCACAGCAAACAGCACCTGTGCTTTCTGGTGCAGGTATGCGGGCAGAGGCTTGGCCGCATACGCTGCCTCCGCCTCGGCAAGCGCACGCCGGAGTGTAAGCTCCCCGCAAACGGAATCCCCCGCTGCCGTCTGCAACACCAGGGAAGCGTAGGCGGAATGGGCTTCGTCCTTGTTGTCCGCCTTTGCTATGCATTCTTCCATTAGTGCGGCAGCTTCAACGCAGTTGCCCACGGCCATCAGCGACTTCGCTTTTTCCTGGTATCCGTCTGCCATACCCGGGAACGCCTTTATGAAATCGTCCACATACGCAGCATACCTGGCCGAATCTCCCTGCTGCGCTATCATCAGCGTGAGCCTTGCATCGTCCCCGTCTGGCGGCAAAGCCACCCTTATTCCCGACTGCCTGAGTACTGCGTCGTTTATGGAAAGGCCTGTAAGGCGGAAAGACCCCGGGTATGAAGCGTCCGTGGAATGAGGCTGCGTGCCGCCAGATGAGTACTGCATAAGCCCCACAAGCCTTCCATCGGCGGCGAACAGAGGCCGGCCCTCCTCCTTTTTTGTGGAATTGCCTGCCAAGACGTAATATGCATATCCTCCGTGGAAACTCTCTACACGCTCCACTTCCACCTGCTCACCTTTCTGCTTCTTGATGGAAAAGCCCATTGCCCATAGCTTGTCCCCGGCTTCGGACGGCTGGTCGCAAGGCGGTGCGTAAGCCGCAGGTTTCCTATCCGTGGCAATCCGGCATATGTCATAAAGCTCGTCCGCACCCATTAGGGCTGACACCTCGTATTCGTTTCCATCGGTATCCGCCACGACCGCCTTCACCGCCCCAACGAATGGTTTCCACGGAGCCACAGCCTGCCCGTCAGGCGAAACAAAAGCCCCGAAAGAATTGGCAACCACATTGCCGGCCGCATCGTAAGTGGTAAGCGAGAGAACCGCCTTAGCCGCCTTTTTTACAGCTTCGGGCTGCGCCGCCGCTGCAAAAGGAGACACCGCAGCGATGGCCACCGCAAAAAACAAGATTGTGTTGCGAGTCATTTTTCCCATATTATCCGTCCTGCAAATCCTGGTCCAACAATTCAGTTGCATGCAGCACCGCCGCAGCCGTTATGTCGTTTCCGCTAAGCATTTGGGCTATCTCCTGCACCCTCTGACCATGGTCAAGCTGCACCATCCGGCTCACAGTGCCGCCAGGGCCGTCTTCCTTGGCCACGCGGTAATGGCTGGCACCAAGGGCTGCTATCTGCGGCAGGTGGGTAATGGCAATCACCTGACGGCCGCCGGCACCCATATCCCTCATTATCTTAGCCATGCTTTCGGCCACCCGTCCGCTCACCCCGGTGTCTATCTCGTCAAATATCACCGTGGGCAGGTGCGACACACCGCTAACCATGGCCTTTATGGAAAGCATAACCCTTGCCACTTCCCCTCCCGATGCCACTTGGCTTATGGGTTGCGGCTCGGAATTCTTGTTGGCGCTGAATAGGAATGTTGCCTTATCCGCACCATCTATGGAAAGGGGTTTCGGAGACAGCTCTGCCCGGAACGACACATTTGGTATTCCGAGAGGCACAAGCATTCCCGTCATCTGCCTTTCCACATCTTCCGCCGCTGTCTTCCTGACTGCTGTCAGCTGCTCCGCCAAGGCCGAGCATTCCTTTTCGGCGGCGGCCACTTCCGCGGCCAACTCCCCTATTCGTTCCTCCCCGTTGTCCACAGCTGCGAGTTGCTCCCCTATGTTTTCTTTCAGGGATATGAGGTCGGAAACATCCTTTGCCCTGTATTTCTGCAACAGCGAATTGAGCGTGTCGATGCGGTTGTTGGCCGCCTCCAATTTCAATGGGTCGTAATCCACTAAATCTATCCCCGAAGCGATTTCCCCCACTATGTCCCTAAGTTCTATCCGGCAACTGTCAAGCCTGGCAGCCAACTCATCCGCCATGGGATAGAATCCAGACAAGGAAGCTATTTCCGAAGCTGCCTTTCCCACAAGTTCGGCAGCCCCCGAATCGTCCGCACCAAGATTGTTGTAGGCAGATGACAGGGAGGTCTTTATTTCTTCCGAATGCCCCATCACGTTGCTTTCAGCCTCAAGTTCCTCCAATTCCCCCGTCTTCAACCCGGCCTGGTCCAATTCTCCATATTGGAACCTTAGGAAGTCCTCGTTGGCCTTGTTGCTTTCAACGGCCTCCCTAAGGTTCTCCAACTCGGCAGAAAGCCGGCGGTACTTGCCGTACGCGGCCTTGTACTCCTCTAACCTTTCCCCGGAAAAGGCCACGGCGTCTATCACGCCAAGTTGGAAGTCGTCCTTTGACAAAAGTTGGTTTTGGTGCTGGCTGTGTATGTCTATGAGCTTCAAGCCGAGGTCTTTCATCACTGAGAGCTGCACGGGTGTGTCGTTCACGTAGGCCCTGCTCTTGCCGGACGACTGCACCTCTCTTCGCACAATACAGTCCGAGGGGTCGTAGTCAAGGCCGTTTTCCTCAAAGAGCGGCTCCAGGCCGTAGCCCCCTATGTCAAAATGGGCTTCCACCACGCACTTGCCCTCCCCGGCCTTTACCACCTTGGCATCGGCCCGGTTGCCAAGAACTAAGCCGAGTGCTCCGAGTATTATGCTCTTGCCCGCTCCGGTCTCACCGGTTATCACCGAGAAACCTCCGCCGAAATCCATATCAAGCTCGTCTATGAGGGTGAAATTGCGTATGTAAAGTTGTGTCAGCATTATTGCTTTATCTTATCCCAAGCGGCGTTTTGGCTCGCATTTATGGAAAACAGGAGTTCGTACACCTGCTCCTTTTCTTGCGGTGTACCCTTGCCCTTGTATATGTTTGCCAATTCGTCTTTCTTATAGTCTGTCCAGATCTGCGGTAGCATGCTAAGCGGCTTGTCTTCCCTGCATTTTTTCAGATTTGCGAGCAGGCTCTCGGTTATCTTGGAGCGTCCGCCATCCGGGTTTTCAGCCATGGTGTCAAGCCCACTGCGGTAATAGTCGTATTGCAACTGACGGAAAGGCTTCATAGCTGGATCCAAGTAGTCGTTTATTATGGCGAACCTGTTCCGGTCGCTGTCAAAAGCCTTCCACCCGGGATAGTCCAGGTTTTGGGCGCTGTTGGCCAAATCCATGCATTTCTGCAAAACCTCCTCCCCTCCCATAGGGGAAAAGGAGTCCAAATCCAACCCTATTATAAGGTATGCGTAATAGGCTATCATGGCCGTGAGCTGGTTGTCCACGGTTTCATCATTGTATTCCAGCTGGTCAAACTGTGCAAAGGCGAAGTTGAAATCCGCATCCTTGTTGTTGTAAAGAGTGGACGTGTAGGCCGAATTGTACACGGGTCTGTTGGCCTGCACAAGGGCGGTGCAGGTGAATAGGTTGGCATCCTTGTCGTACTTGGTCACCATTATGTTGAAGTTGCAGACTATTCGTTCGTTCTTCTGCACTTGCAAGCGTGTCCACTGCCGCTGGTTCACAAACTGCTCTATCTGTTGCTGCAAGTTTTGGAACACCCCATCGTCTGTCCCCTGCACTTGGCTTCGGTTCACCGTAACCTTGGCTATCAACTCCTGCGCACACATTCCAAATGGCAGCATAGCAACCGCCAACGCCAAAAGACACCTAAGCATACCTTTCATCTTTTCACGCCCCATACGCGGCCACTATGGCATCCACAATGTCCGCTGCCACTTCCTCCTTTGGTTTCTTCTCAAACACGGCCTTGGCACTGCGGCTTATTATCTCCACCTTGTTGTAGTCTGAACGGAAACAAGTGCCTTCGTTGCGTAGGCTGTTGAGGACTATCATGTCCAGGTTCTTTGATTCCAACTTGGCTTCGGCGTTCATCTCCTCGTTGTCTGTTTCCAAGGCGAACCCCACTAACAGCTGGCTGCCACGCTTGGCGGCACCGAGCTTGGCAGCGATGTCATCCGTAGGCATTAGCTCCAAGGAAAAAGGTCCCTTTCCCCTTTTCATCTTCACTGCCGACTGCTCGACCGGCCTGTAATCGGCCACGGCCGCAGACAACACAGCTATGTCGGCATCAGCAAATTCGGCCTCTGCTGCAAGACTCATTTCACGACCGCTTTCCACAGGAATCCTTTCCACACCCGATGGGCAAGACAAAGCCGTGGGGCCTGAAACCAACACTACACGCGCACCTCGCATAGCACACTCTGACGCTATGCAGTAACCCATCTTGCCAGTGGAATAGTTGCCTATGAACCTCACCGGGTCTATCTTTTCATATGTAGGGCCGGCCGTAACGAGCACTTTCCTACCTTTCAAGTCCTTCATCCCTTGCCCAAAATAGGTCTCCAACCTATCGGCTATCACCATGGGCTCTTCCATGCGCCCCTTACCCACAAGGCCGCTGGCGAGGAAACCGCTCTGCGGCTCCACCACCTCCACTCCGTATCCACGCAAGATTTCTAAGTTTCTCTGCGTAGACGGATGTGCACACATGTCCAAATCCATGGCAGGAGCAACAAACACGGGCGCCTTCATGGCCAAGTAAGTAGTTACGAGAATGTTGTCGGCCACGCCTCCGGCCATCTTGCCGAGCGTTGCTGCGGTACAAGGGGCAATGAGCATTGCATCAGCCCACCGCCCGATGTCCACGTGAGAATGCCAAGTGCCGTCGCTGTTCGCAAAAAACTCCGAGACAACCGGCCTGCCAGAGAGAGCAGACAGCGTAACCGGGGTTACAAACTCCTTGCCTGCCGGCGTTATCACCACCTGGACATCTGCGCCGCGCCGCACAAGCTCCCTCAGTAGGTAGCAAGATTTGTAGGCGGCAATGGATCCCGTTATCCCAAGCACTATTTTCTTACCCGACAAAGCTCCCATACCCCTTTATAGTTTTCTGGCAGCCTCCCTAAGCCTTATCCTCGTAAGGGCCTGCTTGGTGTCGTTGGTAAAATCGGATGCTAACATCCAACTGTAATACCCAGGGTCTTTGCGCAGCACCTCGGCAACGTCCCAACCTTTGTACTTTCCGAAGTTGAAAACCTCTCTCCGATAAGGTTTCCCATCTTTCCCCTCGGAGGTGCGCCACACCATTCGTCCTGCAAAATCCACATTGTCGTTTCGCTTGGAAAACTCCGCAAGGGCATCCATGTCGTTGGGTAGGCAGCGGCCTTCCTCTTCCTGCCTTTCCGGACTGTACATGTCCACCTGCCCCACAAGCACCCGGTAGGTGGCTTCTGCATCCTGGTCTGCACGGTGGGCTTCAAAGTCATCCTCCATATTGCGCCCGCAATAGAACTTGTAGGCGGCAGCCAGGTTGCGTTGCTCCATACGGTGGAATATGGCCTGGGCATCTATGAGGCGGCAGGCGGAAAAGTCAAACGGCACACCGGCGCGGATAAATTCCTCGGCCAGCATCGGCACATCAAAGTGGTTGGAATTGAACCCGGCGAAGTCGCATCCAGCGAAACAGCCGGCAAGCCTCTCCGCCACGTCCTTGAAACACGGGGCATCCTCCACCATTCCATCCGTAATGCCTGTCAGCTCCGTTATTTCCGCAGGGATTCCCTTACCCGGGTTTATGAGGATGTTTTCCCTTTCTTCCTCCCCGGATGGGTACACCTTTATATAAGACAACTGCACGATGCGGTCGTTTACCATGTCAAGCCCGGTGGTTTCAAGATCGAAAACCACCAGCGGCCTTGTAAGGTTCAGCCCCATACCGTCAATAGTCGTTGAGCAACATGGGCATAAGGAGCATAAGCACGTCCCCTCCCTCTTGTTGCACCGCGGGCACTATCGTTCCGGCACGGCTCGGATCGGCAAGCTGTATCACCACCTCACGGCCGTCCATCACTGTGAGAATGTCCAACAGCGCCGTACCCTTGAAGCCTATGTCCATAGTCTGGCCATCGTAGTCGCAAAGCACCTCTTCCCTGGCGCTCGCTGCAAAATCCACGTCCTCGGAAGACACCACCACACGCCCGGTCTCCATGTGCAGCCTAACAAGATGGGTGCTCTGGCTGGCGAACGGCAGGACACGGCGCAGCGCACCTATCATGGACACACGGTCCACCAATATCCTGTTGGGGTTGGCCTCCGGTATCACGGAATTGTACTTGGGATATGCACCCTCTATGAGACGGCAGATAAGGCTGCCCCCGTCGAAAGTTATCTCGGCTATGCTCTTGTTGAACTTCACCACTGCGTCCCCTCCGTCCTTGGCCAGCACGTTCTTCAGCATGGCCGCCGGTTTCTTGGGCAGTATGAAAGAAGCGGGCGTGTCGCTGCCCAATGAGTCTATCCTATTCCTCACGAGCTTGTGGCCGTCGCTCGACACAATTGCAAGACACTCGGGGGTGATGTCAAAATAGATTCCGTTCATCACCTGCCTTATGGGGTCCTGACCAACGGCGAAAAGCGTGCGGGATATGGTGTCGGACAGGGTAACGGCGGGCAAAGTCACCACCGTGGCGCCGTCCCCCACCTCGGGGGCCTCCATAAAGCCCTCCGGGTCCATGCCCGCAAACTTGTACTTGCCGTTGACATAGGTAACCTCCATGGAATACGTTTCCGTGTCAACCTCGAAGAGCAGCGGCTGCTCGTCCAGCTCCTTCACCGCATCCAATATGGTGCGGTGCTGCACCGCGAAGCTGCCATCTCCCTCGCTCTCTTCCAACACTATGGACGAGCGCATCACGTTCTCCCTGTCTGTGGCGGTAACATTCATCTGGCCGTCCCTTATCTCAAATAGGAAGCAATCGTCCAAGGGGGACACGTTCTTGCCTACGACAACTTTATCAAGGATTTGAAGGCGACTGTTCAGAATCGCACTTGACACTACGAATTTCATTGTATAGCGGTTGTTTGGTTTTTGCAAGCCACAAAATTACGGAAAACCCAAAGCCCGACTGTAAAAACGGAGTGGAAAATTTTGGCTCTTTTGGCTCTTTTGCTAACTTCGCAATCATAAACCAACCACATAAGGAAGACCAAGAAATGGAACTGCAAGGAAAGGTCATAGCGGAATGCCCGGCACGCAGCGGCACATCCGCAAGGGGAGACTGGAAAGCCCAGGACTTTGTGATAGAGACACACGAAGCATACCCGCACAAGATGGTGTTCTCCGTGTTCGGGGCCGACAGGCTGGCACGATTCAACATAAAGGTGGGGCAGGAAGTACTCGTGGCGTTCGACATAGACGCGCACGAATACAACGGAAGATGGTTCAACAGCATAAGGGCATACGACGTGCGGCTCGTAGATCCCGCAGCGATAGGGCAGGCACCGCAACAGCAGAGCGGCACAATGCAGGACCCTTTCCCGGGGAACGCCGGCGGAGACGGATCGGTAGACGACCTGCCTTTCTGACGGCGGCAACAAAAAGACTCATACAACAACGGGGCGGGCAAGGCCGGCGGGTAAAACGCCGGGCTGCCAGTCCCGTTGCGCTTTTACACTGACATGAAAGCACTCTTGGCAACAATTATGTCCGCATGCTTATTGGCTGCGGCCTGCAAGCCCGGCATGGGGACTTCCGGCCATGGGAAAGGGGACGGATTTATAGAGATCATGAGGTACGACCGACTGCAAAGCCGCTACCTCACCACGGGAGACTTCTCCGCATTGCAGGAAATGAACACCACGTACCCACAGCAGACAAGGACGCTAATAGAAGACATACTGGAACTCGGCCCTGTCGACGACCCGTCCATAAACAATGCAATGCTGGATTTCTACCAAGACTCTACCCTGCAAGCCGTGATCGTGGAAGCCGAAGCGCAATACGCATCCATGGACGACATCGGCGAGAAACTCGGGAATGCATTCGGGAAACTGTCCGAAATGATACCGGGATTGGAAACGCCATCCGTCTACGCGCAAATAGGGGCTCTCGGACAAAGCGTCGTGATTGGCGAACACTCAATAGGCATTTCCTTAGACAAGTACCTCGGGGCCGACTACCCGCCATACTTGAAATACTACCAAGCGCAAGCAAGGCTGTCCATGCAGCGCAGGAACATCGTGCCGGATTGCGTGAGCTTCTACCTGCTGAGCCTGTACCCCATGGACGGGAAAGGCAAACAGACACAACGCGAAAAAGACCTACACATGGGCAAGATAATGTGGGTGGCCAACAAGGCATTGGGGGAAAAGTTCTTCCGCACGAAGTTCGTGGAGCATGTCGGCAAGTATATGGCAAGCCACCCCGGGACGGACATGGCAGAACTCTTGGAAAACAACGACTACACTATATTCTGAAAGGTATGGGAAGCCAGTGCAGCACCGGGAAAGTGCTACTCATATACACAGGCGGGACAATAGGCATGGGGAAAAACCATAGGACTGGAGCCTTGGAACCCTTGGATTTCAACCACCTGGTGAGAAACATGCCGGAGTTTGAACACGTGGGGGCGCAAGTGGACGCCGTGCAATTCCAAAAACCGATAGACTCCAGCGACGTAACCCCCGGCACATGGGCGGACATTGTGGGCACAATATCATCAAACTACCGCGAATACGACGGTTTCGTGGTGCTGCACGGCACGGACACGATGGCCTACACCGCAGCGGCCCTGTCGTTCATGTTGGAAAACACAGCCAAACCCGTAATACTCACCGGCAGCCAACTGCCGATAGGGCAGCTGAGGACGGATGGCAAGGGCAACCTGCTGACGAGCATAGAACTGGCCGCCAAACGGAATCCCGACGGGGCTGCCACCGTGCCGGAAGTGTGCATATTCTTCGGGGGGAAGCTCCTACGCGGAAACAGGGCCACAAAGCGCTCGGCAGACGGCTTTGACGCCTTCGCCTCGTTCAACTTCCCACACCTCTGCGAAGCGGGGGTGGACTTCGCTTTCAACCACGGGGCCATACTCAGGCCAGACCCGGCCAAGCCTTTCACCGCCCACACGCGCATGGACACCAACACCGCAGTACTTTCACTCTTTCCCGGCGTGAGGGCCGACATCGTGGGGCACGTGCTTGACACCCCCAACCTCAAAAGCATCGTGCTGCGCACATACGGCAGCGGCAACGCCCCGCACGGCGGGGGGATAAGCGACATCCTTTGCAAGGCCGCCGAGCGCGGGGTGGTGGTGGTTAACATAAGCCAGTGCATCTCCGGCTCGGTGGAAATGGCACGCTACGACACCGGGCTGCAACTTCAAGGCATGGGCGTGGTCAGCGGAATGGACAGCACAGTGGAGGCCGCCGTGGCCAAGCTGATGTTCCTGCAAGGCCTCGGCCTGTCCCCCGGCGAGATAAGGGAAGCCATGGGCAAGCCCATCTGTGGGGAAATAACCGCAACATAAGGCCGCTGCAACTGTGGTGTTAAACTATGTATTTACAACGGTGGATATGTGGAGACGTGGCTTGCCAAGTCTTATGTATGCTCTACACTCAACATGCGGCTAACTCCGTTTCCAATGCGGGCGGCCCATTAATCCACACACATCGCATTTTGAGACCTTTGAAAAATTCAGAGGGCTAAAAAATGGGGGGTTGGGAGGGGTTGGAAATTGGGTTTGAACGGAAAAAAACAGTCAGGATATTCCTCCCCTTTACCCCT